>ENA-ORXM01002691-ORXM01002691.1-marine-metagenome-genome-assembly--contig:-NODE-2691-length-19796-cov-20.979614_pt1 | contig 19796 bp, 17 predicted proteins | sample MGYA00237867_ERZ511480 | MGnify/ENA primary metagenome ERZ511480 (study PRJEB26309, sample SAMN06266103) | marine metagenome | isolation source: Algal blade | place: United Kingdom:Sidmouth, United...
GATCCTCGACACGGTCGCGGACCTCTTCGGGAAAGAGCGGTCCGTGACGCGGACGCCGATGACAACCGGCGTTCTGCACACGCTGGCAATGCCGCCGCCCTAGCGCTCGCCGTTCCGCACGGACAAGTACCAAAGCCTTCCTCGCGTCCTTCGGCGCGGGTTCGTGCGCGAGGTGCCAGTCATGCAGGTAACGGGCGCGAGTGCGGATCCGCCGACGCCTCCGTGCACTTCCCCGTCGGACAAACGTGACGAAGGCGATGTGACGGATGAGGAAGTCGACTACGACAGCGACATTGACGGAGTCGATAGCGTCGCTGCAGCCGACACGTCTGAAGCCAATGTGCCAACTGACAACGGTGAAGCTGTCGTCGGTGCGGTACCAGCGGCGGTTGCAGGTCCTGGCGCCCTGCTCGCTCCAGCGCCAAGACGACGACGATGATGAAGAAGACGAGGAGATTCTTCCCGTCTCCGATGAGTACGCCGCCCAGTGGCAGGTCTACTATGCTGTTCGCCGCTGAGGTACGCCTGCGGCTGTCCCTGTGCCTGCCGATCAGGTGTTTCGACCGCTCCGATGACTCGGTCGATTCGCACTCGCCAGGTCTTTGTCACCTTTTTTGCATGTACTTTGTTGTTCTTGTTTCCTTCTCTCTGTTGTGCGCAGGTTTCTTGTTTTGGTGAGGGGCTCAGTTTCGTCGTCTGGTGGTTGCCCAGAGTGCGCGCATTGAGGTCGTGTGTGTTGTTGTTTTCTCTGTTCTGCATGTTTTCTGCCGGGTTTCTCTAGTGTGATACAGTTCTATTCGCATCTGGCTTTGCTGTCCGTCGTGCCCTCTATTGGTACGTCGAGAGCAGTGCCGGTAGTGTAGTCAGAGGAAATGTATAGAAGAGAACCGTGGCGTGGCGGCCGCCTCCGCCGTGAACGCGCCTGCGGCTTTGGCGGTAGCCGCCGGCGCCGTGAACACTCCCGAGGAGCTGGCTGCGGTCCCCACCGCCGTAGAAGTGCCTGCGGCCGCCACTTTCGCGGACGCGCCTGCGGCCGTGGCGGCGGTCGATGTCCACTGCACAGCCTGACAAAACACACAATGAGGACAATGAGGATACTGAACTAAAAGGACAATGAGGAAAATGAAGAAAAGGGTCAATGAGGACAATGAGGACAATGAGGACAATGAGGACATTGAGGCCAATGAAGACAATGAGGACAATGAGGACGAGGAGGACAATGAGGACGAGGAGGACAATGAGGAATCCGAGAGCACGGGACGTCTCAGGGACGACTAAACACCGACATTCGGGCGCTCGGTGGCGGACGCGCCTCACGCCGACACCCACCACGGCCTGCTGCAGCCTGTGTCTAAGGAGCTGCAGTGCCCGCCGCAAGTCCGCGACTGCACGCACCTGCGATGACACGTGCAAGACGGGGCATCAGACGTGCCGCGGTGCTCTGTACCAACCTCGGTACCGAGGACAACGGAACAGGTCGTTTCCGACCTTGGGGCCCTGGCCACGCGCCTTGGTTACGTCGCCGTGCCGGCTTCGCTGGGTGTACCCCTCGAGGACCACAAGGCCGTGTGCTTCTACCGCAAAGCCCTCTATGCGTGGGACGCTTGATGAGTTTGTGGCGCCAGTGTCGCTCCTAAAATAAGCGGGGGGGCTTTCGTGCTTCGCCTCGTGGTCACGCATTTCCATCTGTGTCGAGTGGCATACCCTCGGAGTCTGCTCGTCAGTTGGGCCCTCGTGCTGTTCCACGGGCTGTTAGCAACAAAGGCGGCGGCAGTCCACATGGGTGCACGGGCACCAGAGGACGTGCAAAAGCACACCCAAGTGCTGCACGGAACAGGGGAGCGGGGCGTACGGCCTACACGTCGTCTCCTCACCTCGTATTGTCACGTGCTGTGACACACAGGGCCTGGTATCGTCGCGCATCTATCATCACCTCCATCCTGCCGCCTGCCTCGACGTTGCGGTGGGTGGACGTACAGGAGCACACGAGAAGAGACCAGACCAGAGCCCGGACAGAATGGGGGCACACACGCAGTTCTGTACATCAGCCCAACGGCGCGCGGCACCCACCCAACACGGTGCCCACTCTCCATCTGCTCGTGCAGCACCCAGCTACCTACAGCCGAACGTATACCGGCCGCGTCCAAGACGCCGTCGTAAAAGGGGGCAAGCTCCCTACCCAGCTCGTCAGGGTCAAAGATCATGGGAATGACAACGCCCATTGTCATTAGATGGTCCATCATCCCCACCCGCGTGCGCTCCGATGCCAGCGGATGGCACGCCGCCAGCGGGTACTCGCGGTGTAGAAAGTCCAGGCAGGCGTCCACGACTCCGGCAGCAGCCGCTGCAGGCCGACCAGGGAAGCGAACGACATGCGCCGCCAGACGCCGGGCCTCCATGCCGTGCGGCGACGACGGGGGGGGGGGGGGGGGGGGGGGGTGGGGCGCACGCGCCGAGGGGGTCCACAGACCGGGGGCGGGCGCCCAGAAAACCGCCCCTCGACCGGGCGCACGCGTCAAGGGGGTCGAGCGGGGGTCGGCGTGAACGCACAGCCAGGCTGCCCGCCGCGCGCGCCGAGGGGACAGACCAACACACCGCAACCCTCCGCCAAGCAAGACGATGCCCAGCGCACGACACAGACAAAAAGCATGTGACCTCGACAACGAGGATCAAACTCCCGCCGGGCTGTTGGGCTTCCCGTTTCTGAATGTTGCTGCCGTCGGATCGGTAGTTGCGTCGAGTCGTGTCAATTGAACAGCAGCCGCCCATCGAGTCTTAAATACACTTTCAAAGTGGTCTACACCCCGCTTCAAGTTCGGTAACATCGGTTAACGTGTCGGTCACTGGGTTAAAGTGTCGTCCATTGGATTAAAGTGTCGATCATCAGGTTAAAGTGTCTCTCACTGGGTTAAAGTGTCGGTCTTTCTGTCGAAATAAACTTCTATCGACCAACAGAGGGATTGGCGTTTACATCAATTTCAAAGTATCTGTTGTGGGCAACTGGGAACTACTGTGACCTGCTGAGATCCTTCCCAGACCCGATCATTCGTTCGCGCGCGCAAAATCCCCGTTGCCAGTTCCAAACGGGTCCCCGGCTGGTGCCAGCGAGCCAGCGTGTCCCTGTCCCTGTCACCCGGCGCCCCCCAAGTCGCACGAGCGACTTTATCGGCGCGTGCCGGAGCCTTGGGAGTGCACGTTCTTTCGGGTTGGTCGACACCCACGGCGGCGGCGACCGTCACACCACCCCGGGGTCGGGCCGCGATGGACGGTGCGATGGACGATGCGGACCTACGCCGCTGGACCCCGTTCGACCTCGACGGCATGCCCCATCAGGAGCACAGTCGTGCCAAGGCGGAGGCAAAGGTGCGGGCAGTCGCCTACACCAACCGCGTGACTGCTATTGCGCGTATGCGCCTCCGGCAGTGGGGCACCCCGTGCGGGTTCGTGGACGTCTTCAAGACGGGCGATCGCGCAGCTTCTGCGCGACCGCTGGGCGAGTTTCATGGCGACCCGGTCACCGGTCCACGCGGCCATCACCGGACAACACTCGAGGTGCTCGTGTTTTGCAACGAGGTCCTCTGCCACCCGGAGAAAGAACACCTCCCCGACGTGTTTTTCCGCTTCGCCCGGTGGGGCTCGTTCAACACCCTGCGGTGCATGGACCGCGACCGTGTGGACGTCGTCGTGGCTGCGAAGGCGTTTGCCCGCTTGCGGCGGGCGTGGCCTACAGCCGTCTACGCGGACCGGGTGGGCGTCTTTGAGAGTGAGCTGCCGTGGCTACTTGCACCCGCGGACGAGTCCTACATCTTGTCGGTGCAGATGCTCCTATCGCAGCACGCGGACGACCCGCAGACGGAGGACGCGGAGGCGTGGTTCAATTGGGAGGAGTTTGTGTGTCAGGGTGAGGGTCACCTCGTCCCGTCAACCGCCCCCCCCGGGCGCGCCGTGCAGGAGGCGACGTGCCAGGTCGCCCGCCAGGGCTTCATTTGCCCCCCCTGGGCGAGCTCCTTCTTCAAAGACGCTTCACCGGAAACGATGCGCCGCTGGCTGCCGGAGGTACCCGACATCTTTCGTGAACTGCCCTTCTCGTTGGCGCCCACGTGGCCGCTGGTCGTCACATACTTTCGGGGCGCGCTTGTGGCACGCAAGCGCCCCTTACGGCACACACTGCTCGCTGAACTCGTGGCGAAGGTGGCCGCCACCTGGTTTGCAGAGTTACGTGTACGACAGCTCATGTACCGGCTGCCGGGTGAGTTGCCACACCTCATCACGCGCATCCCCTTGAACGTGCTCGGCACTGGGGTGGCCGATCCCTCGTGGCCCCTGTGTTTTGCAGCCGCGCGGCAGGGCCTACCCCTCGTCCCATGGGAGGAGGTGCACCAGGCGGACGTTACGAACCGGTTCCCGGACGGTTCGGTCGCAGCCATCCGTGTCGCCTACGCACCCGAGATGGTCTACGCGTTCGAGCTTCTCCACCCCGCCGGGGATTTTCCCGCGGTGTCGCGCCGTACGCCTGAGAGCCCACTCCGTGCACCACCGAGTCCGGGGGCATCCGGTGTGCCCCCGCGAGCGTGCTCGGCGTCGGCACCCGGGTCGCCGGCGGAGCGGACGTCCCCACCGCCAAGCCCCGACGGCGGCTCCCCGGCAGCGAGGTCCCAGCGTAGCGCGGCCCAGTCGGCGTCCCACCGGGCACCCCCCACGACCAAGACTCCCTCCACCCCGTCACACCCGGTCGATTCAAGGGCGCCCGCGTCGCCTTCGGCAGACGCCCCGGCGGCCGTCGTCCCATTGTCGGAGGATGAGGCGCTTTGGGGTGTCCTGGACGCCGCGCAAGAGCCCCCGCGGGAGCCCCTTGCGTCCACCGCGCGCGTCGTCGCGGCGGTGCGCGCGATCCGTCAGGAGGAGTCTGCGGCATGGGCCGCGCGGACGGCGCCGCCCGAGACCCTGGCCCTGGCTTTGGCGCACATGCGCTGCCGCGACGCGACGGTCTTCCGTCGGGCACTGCGGGACATGCAGGGTGCCACCCTCCAGGTCGCGTACGAAACGCTCCTTGACGCGGTTCGCACGACGTTCGGGCCGCAGGTAGGCCGCCAGGCCCTGGACGCCGAAGTCGAGCGCCTGTGCACCGGGCAGATGGGGACGCCTGGGGGGGGCGCCAGCGGGCCCCGGATGTCGACCACAACGGAGCGGGGCCGAGCCCGCTCCTCGGGTGGTCGGGGGGCGTCCCGCGACGAGGAACGTCCGTCGCAGCGGCGCCGGCAGGAGTAGTAACCCTCTTGCACCCGACGCGTCGTGGCCTCTGCCTTGCGGGGACCACGGGGGAGGGCGACACCATCCCTGGCGGTGCTCCGACATGCAGTGAAGCACTGTTGGCACGCGGGCGCAGGGGGGGCACCTCCCAAGTGGTCCGCGCCCGCGCGCCGGCACTTGGAGCGAAAGGCAGGACCGAGGCGTCGGCGGCGGCGGAGAGGTGCAGAATGGTTGAACCACTGCGACGGGCCCGATGCGACGACGGCGTACGGCCGGAAGGGGGCAGGGGCGGCGCGTCTGTTCGACTGTAGCACAAGGGCGGCAGCGTGGCTAGCGCGCTGCCCAACGGACCCGAACCGTTTGGCCAACAGCCGAACCGAGTGACGAGTGGGCGAGTGGAGCGGGCACCGCTCAGAGCGTATAAGAGAGCCCGCGCCCGGGGACTAGCCCCGGGCACGGGAAAGAAGACCAGAAAGACCTGTACTCTCGACACAATTCTCGCCGGCGGGACGACTGTGCTCGCGCTCACCGGCAGGCGTGCGCTCGAGCTAAGGTAGTGAGAAAAAACACCACCAAAGGCACGCCTGCTCCTTTTCCCCGTGCGCACCCGTGTGGCTCCGTCTTCCCGTGCCATTGAATTCACCGCGGAGCGGCCGCGACGGCGTGTGCGTGTCCCCGTGCGCCGCCACGTCAACCCGCCAGGCAGGCGCTTCCCCCCCCCCGTCACCATGACGGGGCATCGCTGGCGACCGCTTAGCCGCACGGCAAGGCCGCGGCCTTGCATGCACCGTGCAGCTGCAACGGTCGCCTGTACGCTTGCCGCCGGGTGGTCGCACGCGCCCCCCGGCACCACTCAACGGCCTCGGTGGTAGCGTCAGCTGCTTGAACACCACCATTGGGGAGATGGGAGGTGGTGCCGTTCTGCTCGGGGCCCCCCAGAATCGTGTACGGTACGTCTTCGTACTTAGGGGTAGTGCGCCGGGCACGAAGGGCGTGACATTTACGGATGACGACGACGTGTGAATACACATTCGAAGTGGCCTGCTATCCACCTGAAGCTCGGTACCATGGGCTAAAGTGTCGACCACTGGGTTAAAGTGTCGGTCATTGGGTTAAAGTGTCGATCACTGAGTTAAAGTGTTGGTCTTTCTGTCGAAATACAGTTGTGTGAACCCACTTCTCACTCAGTCGTAGGACGGATGAAACGATGTACCGAAAGTATCTGATCATTCGTACATGTCGAGCTGAAGTACCTCATTCGCGGCCCGTGTGGCGCGTGCCGGCGCGCCGGCCGCACGGACGCACCGGGCGCCGCCACGCTCACCGAGGGGCGGGCGCGCCCCCACCCGCGTCACCAAATACAGCCGTTCTCTCAAAAATCTCGCACGCCCGCTGTTGCACCACTCTGACAAATCGGCCTTCACGAGGTCGCAGCGGCCGCTTTGTCAGAGCGGCGCAACAGTCGGCGTGCGAGGTTTTTGAGAAAACGGCTGTATATCACATGCTGCGTCGCGCGAGCTGCTGACACGGTTGCTCCGGCTGCAACCGGGTGGTTGGCTGTCGTTCTGCTCACCCCCTCCGCTTTGCTGCCTTTACAACAACTGGCACTCTCACCCCATCCTTCCCTCTCCCCCCCCCCCCCCCCCCCCCCTGCCCCCGCCCACACCTGAGGGTGTGTCCAACTGGAGGCGCCCCTCACTACCTTGCTCGGCCAGTCCATATCGTCGGGACGAATGGCGTCGTCGTCACAGCGTGTCGACTTCTACGAGGCCGTGGAGGTGGCGCTCATCCGCCTCGGTCGTGACCCCGCCGCGAAGCAACCATGTGCTTCTCGCTCCAAGGAAGGCCAGCAGATGTCCAACCGGGCCCGTTGTGCTGCCTCTCGAGCACGCAAGCGCGACCGGCTGCACGACAATGTGGCCGCTCTGGTGGAGTTGCTTGCCGGCGCGTACAAGAGCCACGACCAGCTGGCCTACGCCGTATTCCAAGAGCTGCGCCAGAGCCAGCGGGATTTCACGACTGTTCGACAGAAGACGCTCCCTGCCGTACCGTGGCCACCCGAGCCCTACGTGGCAAGACAAACGGGCGGTGGTAGTGACAATGACGACGCGTGTGCGGATGTCAACTCTGTGGCCTACGGCATCCCGCGGCAAGAACGACAAGGGCTACCAGCTCCCGCGCTGCGGACCAGGTACAACGCGCTATACTCCGAACGGCACAACAAGAACGGTCGCTGGAAGGCAACGCCCGACGGTCGCCGGCGGTCCGCCCCGGTGGTACCTTTGCCGACGCTCCCCGTGGTCAACCAACCGGCAGGCCCCTCGGCGCTCGCCACCCCGACGGGCGGTGCGCCGGCCGCGATTGCGGCGGTCAACACGCCTGTCGACACCGCCCCGATGTGGGCCGCGGCACTATATGCCCAGGTACCAGTTGCCACCAACGACGCGGTCGCACCGGCGACGGGCACCGCCCATGCTCCCATGACGCTCGTCAGTGCAGCTGCCGCTGCTTTGTCTGCCGCCGCACGAGGTACCCCCGCGCGACCGCCCACGGCACCGCCTTTGTCTACTCCTGCCACCTCCGGTGCGCCCGTCGAGACCATGTATTCTACGGCCTTGGGGGGGGTCGTCGGCACGACCAACACTGCCGCGGGTGTGCGTGCGTCGCAGGGGCCCGGACCGGCATTCATGGAGGGCGGGCCTGCTCCTGTCAACCTTGCCTGTGTGCGTACCATCCACGAGTGGGTTGCGAACGCGACGGAACGACAGCTGGTGGCGGAGAACGCAGCGGCAATGGCAAAGCTTGCCACCCGTGAGACAGTGCTGCGGGAGGCCGGCAACCGCAAGTTGGATGAGGCGTGTGTCTCAACAGAGGAAGAGGACGTGACGGGGGGCTCCGGGGAGAGTGCTGATGAGTCGGATGGCGACTCGTGATGTTTCTTGTGTGGACCATACACTGTTAGGTCGGCGCCTGTACAGGTGTTGTGGTGGGTGTGTGTCTCAGCAGAGGAAGAGGACCTCGTGGGTGCCTCGGGGGGAGGGTATTGATGAGCCGGATGGCGGCTCGAGATGTTTCCTGGTGTCGGCTAAACCCCGTTGGGCCGGCGCCTGTACAAACGCCGTGGTTCTTGTTCTACTAGCTGCACGCCATGATGGATTGGGAGTGCGTGGCACGCCCCTCTCAGTCCGAGCACAAACGCCCGCGTCACGCTATACCCCCGGCACCCCACACCCTGAACAACGACCGGCACACACAGATGGAAGAAACCAATCCGTCCGTGGCAACGTGTCGGCAATGGCCATGTCACCGTACAGTGTCACGGACAGCGTAAAGCGGGGAGCCGCCTCGCACTTCCTCACGCACGGCACGAAACCACTGGCGCCAGATCGGGCTGGCGGCCACGATGCAATCAATGTCACCAACGACGTGGACGTGCAGTGCCGCGCGTGTCAAACCGACGTTCATTCGACGGTGGTCCCCCACAAAACCGATGCCCGCCCGCCGCGTACCCAGGTCTTCTGCACGTGCCGTACGACACAGGGACAGTATGAGAACGTGGTCGGACGCCCCTTGGCTGGCATCAACCGTGTCGACTTTGACGGTGAGCCGGCACACGGAGCTCCGCACCCGAGTGACGTGTTCCGCAGTCACGTCGGCCACCGCCACCGCCAGTGCGGCCACCTGCGCCGCATACGGCGCCACGACGCGAACCCGCAGATCGTGAGGCGCCGCCGCCGCGTGCCACGCTCGAATGATGTTGACGAGGGAACGCTTGACGAGCGTCACCTCAAAGTCGTTGCGTACGCTACACGAGCCCACGTCGCGGCCTTGGTGACGCAAAGCAGACGTTGAGGTTGATTCGACGAGGACGGCCGGGATGTTCGCCATCCACGGCGGGTGCCCCCCCGGGACGTCCAGAGCCGCCAACCGCGCACTGTGTGGTTGATGACGGGACCCGGTTCTACGAGCGTAGAAAAGAAGGTAGGGGATGCGAGAGAGCGCCGGCCGCATCCGGTACTGGTGTCGCAGCGTCGTACACACGTGTCGACGACCCGACACGCACCGTTCAAACGCACTCAGCCCCATTGCGACCGTCGCACCGCGATAGGAGACTGGGCCGGCGCTCGGTGGTAGCTGAGCTGGGTCTCCGACCAGTACGACACAACGTGTGGTGTCTGCCGGGTCAGTGTCGCCGCGCCGTCGCCCACTGTCACCACCGCGGCCACCGTCGGCGCCACCTCGACCACACCGCGGGGCTCGCACGACAGAAGAAACGACAGCTGGGGTGCTGACCGCAGCGGCCTCGTCACAAATGATGAGGCTGCAGCCGCGGCCACCAATGTCGGATAAAACGCTCGAGGCAATAGTCGTCACGAGCATCCGGGCAGTCGCGCAGACAGCACGACGGGTTGACCGGGTTGCGGCGTCGAGGGCCTTTTCTGCCCGACGCAGTCGCTCTTGTGCGTCGACGGCGCGGGCGACCGCGTGTTGGTCCGGCGGCGCGGGGTAACCGTCGTGCCGACGGGGGCCAGCCGTCAGTGACGCCACGAGGCCGCTTGCCGCCTCGTACTCTGCCTGCACATGGGGGTGTTCGGCAGCCACACACCGGGCGACGACGGCGTCGACGTGCGCTTGCGACGCCGGGTGCCCGTCGGGTGGGGCCATGCCAATACGGACGACACGTCGCGCGTCCCGCGAGATGGTCGATTCACTTGGAAAGTGTTCGTGCAGCGCAGCGAGCACCTCGTTGGCTGCCACGTTGGTCCGCGACACAACCAGCGCGTCCAACCCTGCGGCCTCGACACACCGAACCAGCGCCACGAGAGTGCGCGTCTTGCCGGTCCCAGGTGGACCGTTGATGAGCTGTGTGGTGACGTCGCCACCCCCACGGTCCCCGCCCCCCAGCACTGCGTCGAGTGCCAAACAGACGGCGCTCCGCTGCGAGTCGTCCAGGTCGGCGCCAAACTCGGCGACGCGCGCGTCCGTACGATAGCCGCTGCCGTGGGCAGAATCCGTCGTGGGCACGTACGCAGCCGGCGGGGTGTACATGGCCAGGGACGCCTGCAGGTCCACGGGCAGGGATTCCCAGCGCGCGAGGCCGTGAAACTCTGCGGCGTCTGAACTCGCATCTGCCGTCACGCTCAGTGCCACCGAGGATGGGCACGCGCGAGGTAATCGTCCCCGTATGCTGACCATCAGTTGTACCCGTCGCGGTTCTCCGTCCTTGGCGTCTTGAAAGACGCGTCTGGTCAGCACCGCGTCAACCGCTCGACTGGTGGCGTCCTGCGTGTGGTTTTCATCCCACACCGGGAACCACACGTTGCACAACACGCCGACGTCAACGTCCAGTACGCTGGGAATGTCGCGGCCCCGGTCGACGCCTGTTCTGCGTTGATAGCGTGTCCCGACGCCGCCACGGACCCGGTTGACAGCGTCGTTGGATGCCGCGGGGGAGCGTGCGGGGCATCGGACCTCGATCAACAAATTCCACGTGCTTGTGGACTGGTCCACGAACGACGCCGTGGCGAGGTGTTGATGGAACGCGTCGGCACGTGCGTTCACATGCGCCACCAACACTTGAGGGTGCTTGAATAGCAGCCGCGTGCTGACCGACACTGGACCCGCCACCCCCCGCCGAGGGGCCCCGTGACCACACATTGTCGCCAGGAGATGAAGTCCCTGCCGCGCTCGATCCACAGAAACGGCGAGCACCACGCGCTGCCAGCCGGCCGCCGCGTGCACAGGTGACAAACCACGAGACGCTGTCGACGCTGTCGGCGTGGCCCTTCCCGTCCTCAACACCCAGCCATCCGTGGAAGACGCCAGTACCGACAGACCGTACTCGGCGCGGGGGTTTGGGAGTTGACGCACGGGTGCGTCGCCCGCACTTGACGCTTGGGGTGAGGCGGGGCCGGGTAGAGACCGTGATGCGTGCGACGGGGGTGGTGACGAAGATGTCGCTGGCACATGTCGATATGGCACCGCGCGAGGCGGGGGCACGTGCTGTGACCGCGGCCGCTCCAAAGGCGACGGCGGTACCGCCGACGCAGGTAGAACCGGGGACCGCGGCCGCTCCAAAGACGACGGCGGTACCGCTGACGCAGGTAGAACCGGGGACCGCGGCCGCTTCAAAGGCGACGGCGGTACCGCCGACGCAGGTAGAACCGGGGACAGTGGTGGTGACTGTGTCATCCGCCTTGCGGACACCCGGGGTGCTCGCGGGACCTCAGATGGCCGTGGCCCCTGCACGTGGTCCACGTCCGTAACGTCCATGGTGTCGACGTCAAACACCGTCGATACACCCGCCGTGTCGGCAAAACGGCGGCGGGGGCGACATGCCTCAAGCAGCGCCCCCGACACTGGCGGTGGCTGCAGCGGTCGTGGTGCTAAAAACACAGCCATCAGCTCCACCTCGTCATCGTCCTCACTGCACAGGTCGACGACGACGTCGCCACCGCCACCATTACCATCCCCGCCGTCCCCATCCACACGGCCACCGTCCGCTCCGTCGATGTCGACCACGTCGCCGGTGTCGGCCCCGCTGCTGTCAGTGGCAGCACGCACTCGATCGACGTCAATGACGTCACGCCCGTCCCTGCCACCACGGTCGCCACCGGCATCGTCAGCGGGAAGAATGATGTCCATGTTGCCACCACCACCGGAACCACCAGTACGGGCCGCGCAGGCGCCGTCGCTGCTGCCGTCCACTGCACCGACTGCGTCACCGACGCCAGCGCTTCCGCCGCTACCGCCACCACTTGCGCCACCACCACTTGCACCCCCCGTATTGTCAATGGTGTCTGGGTCGACCGCTGCCGTCGCGACCGCCTCTTGCACCCAGGCCAGCAAGTTGGAGTGAATGCCAAGCCATTGGGCCGACTTTCCCGTCCGCTTCAGGGAGTTTTGGTACTGCTGCAGTGTGGGGAGAAACTCGACGACCATGGTCCGGCACTTATCGGTCCGGCGCAGGTTCCCTGCGGCCGCCATGTGCGCCAATGCGGAAATGACGATGCGCCGCGAGTAGGGGAACAGTGGTCGCCGCCCCTTTGATGACGACCGCAGCTTGGGTGAGAATATGTGTCCCACTACCCGCCACAGCATCATCTCAGTGCTGTCCGGGATACCACCCGCCGCGCCGTGTGCAGCTGCCCAGAGCCAGGGTAGAGCATCGAAGAAGGTGCCAACGACGTCCGCCTTGTACGTGTGCTCCGCCTCCGCCCAGCTGCCATGTGCAATGCGCCGTGAGTTCGCCAATGCGCGAACACAGCGCATTAAGACGGCCTTGAGCACGTTCTCAATTGCTGGCACGCTCCACGCAACGTCGCCAACACCCCGCAGTGCCTCCACCGTGGCACGGAGGTCGTCGTGAGCGTGCATTGTAGGCCCGCCCCCGCCCCCGCCGGCCCCGTCGCCGTCCGCACGACGAGCAGAAGCCGAGGCACCGCACGTGCGACTCGCGTCGGCAAACGCGGCACACGCCCCAAACAGCGCCAGCGGCGTGCGGTCCCCCGGGTGCAAGGCGTACTGGGAAGCCGCGACGTCCAACAACTTGAGCGCCGACAGGCTCACGACGGCCACCGCATGTGGCATTAGTCGGCGGGGACCGGTAGAAAGCAGACGAGCAAGGGTGATGACACACGCCCCAGACCCCCAACGCCAATCGTGCCCCGCAGCCCCCCCCCCTCCCGAGACCAACCCAATCTCCGTCTTGATGAGCGACACTGCAGCACGTGGCAAGCTGCTAGCGTCCTCTGGTGGCGGAGGTGGGGAGAGCAGCCACCCAAGCGCGTCTCGCATAATCAGTTCTCGACGTTCCCCATCATAGTCGGCGTCGGACCCTTGGAAGAGCGTTCCACTGCCGAGTACCGACTGCGCCGTCGCGTTCACAGCGTCAAGGATGCGTGCAGCGACGTCACACAGAGCCCGACACCAGCGCCACAGCGCGCTCCCGGTGGGGGCGTACGACGGGGGGATGAGCGCCAACACACCGGGGAGCGCACTAAAAAGGCTGACCGTGTCCAGGTCACAAGCAAAACTGGAAGCGCAGGCCGCGTCTGCCTTGTCCAGGGTCTGCGCCAAGCCAAACCATATCAGGGTGTGGAGCTCGCGCAGATGTCCGAGCCCGTCCGGATATTCAGTCGGAGGGTCCTCACCCCGGGCACGGGCGTGTGCGTCCACCCCAGCAAAGGTTGTAACGGCCTTTGAAACGACGCTGACGTCTCTTTGACATGCTGCGCGCAGCATAGCACCCGCCTGCGGAGGCCACCGACCGCGGGAAAGGGCACCCTGCAGAAAGAGCCAACATGACGCCGACAAAGGGTGGAGCGCCACAGACTGTCCGGCCTCGAGAATGAGAAGGAGGATGTCACACACGAGGGCGACCAGCGTGATGTCGACGACAGCGACGGGAGCGTGGTCGGCGACAGGTCGCAGGGCGTCGGACGCTGGAGTGGGCGCCACGACAGCCCCACGCGCGTGCGCCACCATTGCACTGGAAGCTTGTGAAAACGGTACCTCTGCGGCGAGGGGTGGGCGTGCAGCCGCGACTTGTGTTGGCCCCCTTGTCACCATGGGCAGGGCGTCAACGCTACTTGACGCCCCGACGTGCGGGGAGTCGCCCGTCCTCAGCGCAGCCCATACTCGTGCGTTCACCGTCGGGAAGATGAGGCTCGACAGTAGGCGGTCAAAAACCGGTAGTGTCACCGGGGAGGCCTCGGTAGTACGTAGAAGCTGGCGACCCAGGCGCGCCAATAATTGCACGACGTCTGCGTTGTCCGCGTGAAGAAAGTAGGACCACTTGAAGCGCTCGACAAGCACAGTGGTCACGTGTGCACCGACGCCATGCGACAGAATGGATGACACGTCCACGCAGTCTGCCGTCACGTCGGCCACAGAGACACTGTGGCGGTCTCCGGCCGCCGCGGACCCATGTCGCCCGTCCACGCGTTCGGCGAGTGTTCGCACCGAAGACAGGGGTGCAGCGGACGGAAGGGCCCCAGCTGTCGCGTCCGAGCCGTCCATCGTGAACGCGCTGGCCTCCGTCGGGAAGCCAGCCGTGGAAGGGGCGCACGGGTGCGGAGCCAGACAGGCACAGGCGGTGCGGGGGTGACAGGTCGGCAGCAGGGATGGGAGGAAGATGTGGGCGCACGGGTGTGGAGCCAGACAGGCACAGGCGGTGCGGGGGTGACAGGCCGGCAACAGGGATGAGAGGAAGGTGCGGGCGGGGGGGTGCGAGGGTTCGGGAACAGGCGCGATGGTCGTACACGGCAAGTGCAGCTCGGGCGCTGGGCGAAGGCCCGGTGTCCGTTGCGTGGCAATGGATGCTGGCGTTGCGTCCCGTTTCAATTCGGATGCAGAGGGTCGCGACCAGGGCTTACAGACAGGTCGAATCAATGTTCGAAGTATGGAGCATAGGGTTGAACTGTCGATTACAGGGGTTAAAGTGTCCATCGTATGGTTAAAGTGTCGGTCACTGGCTTAAAGTGTCGGTCGTCGGGTCAAAGTGTCGGTCAGTGGGTTAAAGTGTCGCTCACTGGGTCAAAGTGTCGGTCTTGCTGTCGAAAAGACCTTCTACGGCCGTTCTCTCCAAATTCCCACACTCCAACTGATGCGTGTCGAAAATATCTGATCAATTTACCGGCACGCATCGTAGCGACCGTGTTGACTCGATTACGCGGTTGCGAGAGAGGTGCCGCCGCCATGGTCGGTGACGGGTGGCGGCTCCGTGCGGTGGCGGTGTGGGGGTCGCCAGAACCGAGGGCAGCCAAGATAAAGGGAATGAGGGTACGCTGAGGAAAAGGCAATGAGGCCTCTGGGGACACCAAAGACACAGGGGAAAGCGTTCACTTCCCCCCAAGCTCATTGCTGCGCATGCTCCACGTCACCCTTCGACGTTGCGACCATGTTCCCGTGTGCGGGTGTCACGGAGGGCTGTCCCATTGGCGACATGACGACTTTCTCCACGTGCGCTGTCCTGGTCACGGGTGACGCACAATCTCCCAGTGGGGCCCGACCGTCCGGTACACTGACCACCGCGTGTGTACCCGCCAGAGTAGTCGCCCCCCCCCCCGTAGCGGGAGCCTCCCCCGCCGTGACAGTCGCCCCGACTGGCTCGTGGGGTGAAGGGGCACCCGGCACGGGGGGGGTGCGGTGACCCGACGCCCCGGGTGCGGGCCGTACCCCACTGGCCTTGAGCCCTCGTACCAGAGTCACCATGACCGCGCCGGCGTCCCGGCACGCGCGCTGGTGGGTGGCGGTCGACGTCGATGTCACGGCACTTGCTGCCATTCGCGTCATGGCTGTTTGCACCTCCAAAAACAACGCACCGTCCGACGGAGGCAGGTGCTGTAACAGCACGTGTTGTTCAATTGCCGCGGCAACCAGCGGCGCATGGAGGACGGCCGCCAAGTGGTCGCCTACAGGTGATGACGACGTTGCCGCGGCGTTGCCTCCGGCAGCTTCGTGTGCCCCCAAAGCAGTCGCCGGAGGGGCGACCGAGGCCCCAGACACGGTGCCCGCTGGCACCGCGAGACTTGTAAGCGCCACCCGTTTGATGACGCCCACCGGTTGTCCCTCGCCCACACCAGGTGTACCCGGTGGCGACTGGCCGGATGGCGACGATGGAGCGCCCCCGGCCCGTACTTGGGACGCATCTCCGTCGTCCGCCCCACCTACCCACGACGCGCCCGCTACGGTACGCACATTAGAAGGAGTGGCGGCCGCCCAACATACGGTCCCCGCTCCCCTTGCCGGCGTGCCATAGTCTCGCGCGCGTTCCGTGGGGTCGTCACACGCATGGACGGTCGCCGCCGGTAGACGCTGCGACGGTTCACCGTCCACCACCGGCACACCGACCAGTCCTCTTGCCGGTACGCAGGCGGCGGAGGGGGCGCCAGACCCTTCGCCAACCACTGGGGATGGTGTCGCGTGGGGGGGGTGGCCAACTTGGAGTGTCCCAACATGGGCCACACAGGCATCCACAAACAGGGCGAACTTGGTGGCCGCGGCTTCGGCGTTGCCGCGTCCGGGCTGGCCGGGTGGCGCCGCGCGGATAAAGGCAAGGAGTGCGCCCCGAGTGTCCTGCAGCCGCCGCAAAGTGTCGTGCAAGTCCCGCATGCGAGACGAGTGCGTTTCGGCCGTCGCCGTCTGCATCGCCGACCATGCCGTCTCAAACTGCACTCTCTGCCGCCGCATACGCTTGGCGCCCGCACCCCAGGTGCGGATAGCCTCGTCTGGAGGCCGGCGACCGGGCATTTTCACGGTCGACGTCTGTCGACGAGCGGGTGGTACGGGGAGGGGGGGTTGGTGGGTGGGTTTGTGGGTGGAGGGGGCGGGTCGGTGGCGTGTGTTGGTGGGTGGGTGACGGGTGGACCGACTATGCGGGGGGCAGAAGGATGGGGGAGCGGGGGGGGGGGGGGGGGGGGGGGGGGGGGGGGGGGGGGGGGGGTCATGCGACGTGCGTGTCTGTAGACGATGCACCCCCTGGTCTCGGTCAGGCGTCCCGACGGGTAGCAGCGGAACACGGGCTGGCTGTGTGATCACCGGCGCCGGCACCGGGACGCGTCGTGTGCCGCCAAAAAATTTAGCAAGTGCTCCCTCAACAGCCCTGGGAACTGGAGGATGCTGTATATTTCCACCCACAACGAGCGAGGGCTGCCTCTGGCCGACGTGACTGACCGTTGCGGTGGGGGCTGCAATGGCCACCCCATCGTCGCATATTGGGTGCCCCCCAGCAAGCACATTATTTTGTCGCGCCACGACGCAGGCCACCGAATGTCATTTATGGTGCGACCGCTGCTCGGACAGAGGGGATCCTAAAGCGCCGGGACTTGAGTGTGCCGAATGCCTCGCCGACGGGATGCCGAGGCCCGACCCGTTCCGTCACCCGTCACGGGTGGGGCTCTGCGTGCGGACAGGCACCTGCACAGGATGAAGGCGACTGGTTGGCGTAGATGGGGGAGGCGCACACCGCGTGAAGCGGGCGGCTGTACGGTGTCAGGCGCCATGTGGTCCGTGCTGTGGTCGCACACTGGCCTATTGCAGTCGCTGTGCGGCGTGTGTTGCGGGTCACCGCGCGCGTCCGGCGGCCGCTGTACCGCCTCTGTGGGTGTCGCTTCCGTGTGCGTCCGGCGGCCGCTGTACGGCCGCCGTGTCGACGCTGTCACATCTTGCTGTGCGCCTGTGGCGCACGCTGTCGCGACGACCGCGCGCGTCCGGCGGCCGCGCGCGTCCGGCGGCCGCTGTACGGCCGCTGTCGGCGTTGCTTCCGTGTGCCCGTGACATACGCGGTCGCGGCCGCCGTGTCGACGCTGTCGCGTCAGACCACGGCCGCTGTGGTGGCGGAGCGGTGGCGGAGGGCGGTTGTGGCAGCGGAGCGGTGGCGGTGCGCCGCGAGGCACCGTGTCGTCTTGTGTGGTGCGGACTTGCGCGCGAGCTACGGCACGACACCGGCGCACCGTGTAGGGGTGACCATGTCGTCGTCCACGTCCCCGACGGCTTCGGACTGGGAGTCCACGGAGCCTTCGGACACCTCTTCGTCCGGGATGGGGTGCGGCCTGTCCGACGGGGAGTGGAAGCTAGTCTTCCTTGTGAGGAACGCGGCAGTCGCAGCCGCGGTCGACCCGAGCGACGAGCAGGCGGCGGTCGCCCTTGCTGCCGCCGAGTCTACCTTGCGCAAGCGCGGACGACGTCGGAAGGAGCAGAAGGTCGCTGCCGCCGCGAGCAACTTTGAGGTCGCCACTATGTGGGCGGCCAAGAGAGTCGCCGCGCGTGAGCGACGGCGGCGGCGGCGCATGCGGCGGTGCAAGGCCGCGTCCACGACATGCGACGCGCTGACGCGGCGAATGCCGGCGGCCGCGGCGGAGGCGTCGCCGACAAACTCTGTGGTCGGCGAGGGCGCGCGGTCGTTCGACACAATTGGGTGGGTCGCAGCTTGCGCCCTACTGTACCCGACTGGCACAGGGGCTGCCAACGCGGCTGTTGGCACGGGGCTGCTACCACCCGTCCCGCGCGCCACTCCCCTCCGTGTTCAGAATCCGGTCGTGTACGTGCCCGGGACCGGGAGGGCTTCCTCGTTGTTCTTGCAGCGTATGAACACTATGAAGTTCAAGGTCGAGCCAATGGCACCCACTCTGTCTTCTCCCGAGGCCATCGCGAAGAACCTCACGGGATTTACCGTGAAGGTTGAGCCGGGGGCACACGTCAAGGTTGAGAAGGATGAGAAAGTCATCGGCGGCGGGGGCAAGTGGGGTGGTGGTGGTGGGGGGCCCGCGTGGTACGAACAAGAGCGTGGGCGCGGTGACCCCGATGAGGTTGCGCGGCGTGAGGCACTGCGCACAATGGTTGTACGTGAGGCTTCGCTCCTTCGGAGTGAGACTGAGGCTGCGTGTATTCGAAGTGAGAAGCGCTAGTAGTACATCTCTTTTGATGTAGGTGCGTGTCGTGGCTTGTCTGTGTTGTGTAGCGTGTAGACTGTATCACACTGAACGTTTTCCCCTTCATGTCAATACGTGGCGGCACCTCGATCGCGTCGGACATACCGTCCAAGAGGTGCCACGTGTACTGCGTTGGGTCCCTTTTTTCTTCCCCAGTTGTCGCTGTGTCTTTTTCTCTTCTCCAGTTGTCGCGTCCCCATTGTCGGTCCCCATTTGATATCTTCATCTTTGTCGTATGGTTCTCAGTTTAAAACAATGGTCAGCAAAGCAAATAAACACAGCACCCGGCGCGCCGCCACACGCAGGGGCCCCTGCGGCAGTTTAAACTGCCTGACATCTCATCACATCGCGACCTCCGGTACGGCCAAGGTCGACATCGCTTTGTCGAGGTCCGGGCACCGCTTCATGAATCTGCGTGGGTGACATGCACAGGCATCGGGCTTCGGCCTGTTCCCGTGAGAGACGGGCGCGGCAATTACATGTAAGTTACATACTGACCAGACTTTTTCCATACATAGGACCGACGTCGACCAAGTCAGCGGTGACGACCAGTCCGCACGAGCGGCACACCGAGTTGCCCTGCCGCCAATCCTCAATGACATCGTCGCCGCCACACTCGGGGCACGTGTCGGGGGCGGAGCGTTCCATAACAGGCGCAAGGGATCCAGTTGTCCAATTAGATGGGTCTCTGTTCGGTATTTTCAGCTGAAGTCACATCAGTTCGATGAACTCGATAAGATCCTCGACTACCCTCGTCGACCCATCTTTCGATAGATTGATGTCGAATCGAAGCCTCGATGAGCTTTCGAGGAGAAAAAGTCCCAAGTAGACGATGCTGAGCGGTCCCATGAGTCTGTGCACAACGGTGTTAGATGACCTGAACCTGTCGAGATTCCGCCGTCGCGCCAATCACCGTCCGATGTGTTGTATGGACGTATCGTGGGTCCATGTCGCTCGCTGCGAGATTAACCTTGTGCCGCGCCAGAACCCAGCGGAGATTGCATCTGGCGCCCTGACTGGCGGGCCGTTTGGCGTCTGTGGCTTGTGTGCACCTGGCACTCCTGAGAGAGGGGCTCGCCCGAGTGCCTTGTTTTGCCGACACGTGTGTGCGCG
>ENA-ORXM01002692-ORXM01002692.1-marine-metagenome-genome-assembly--contig:-NODE-2692-length-19786-cov-14.970217_pt1 | contig 19786 bp, 9 predicted proteins | sample MGYA00237867_ERZ511480 | MGnify/ENA primary metagenome ERZ511480 (study PRJEB26309, sample SAMN06266103) | marine metagenome | isolation source: Algal blade | place: United Kingdom:Sidmouth, United...
GATTGCCTTGATAGCGGTCGCTGTTTCGGTAAAGGCTTCAACACTCTTTCGTTGTTCAGCGTTGTTATTGGGTATTTTTGCGAGTTGTTTGGTGTAAGTCTTTAGTTGAGTCGTTGCTGCCGTCACCATTTTTTCCAAATCGGTTTTGCTGGGCGTTCCGACTTTTAAAGCAGCTTTCACCGTCGCCGTTTCCGTAAATTCATCAACTGCAATAACCGACTGAATCGAATTTAAAAAGAAGTCCAATCCGCCCATTAGTGCCGTTAATTCTTTCGCTGTTTCCTCCGTTTTTTCTTTTAGCGTTTGTAGATACTGCGCCACCAATTTTGTCAGCCGTTCGTTTTGTCCGCGATACAATGCCACGATGCAAGTTAGGTTTTCCAACTGTTCGGGCGTAAAATCATTGAGTGTCGTATTGACTTTTCGATACACATTGCGCGCATCTAACATCAACACTTGGTCTTTTTTGATTTTATCGACCTCTTTATTTCTATCAAAAAACCAAAGCGTACAAGGCAGCGACCGCGTATAAAAGAAATTATTGGTAATTGACATCATCACATCTACTGCACCCGTATTGACCAGTTCTTTCCGAATCTCTTTTTCTGTATGTCCCGCATCCGCTGCCGAACTCGCCATCACAAATCCTGACCGTCCCGTCGGATTCAAATAAGAATAAAAATATTGAATCCACAGATAATTGGCATTGTCATTCTTCGGTATCTTGAACGAAATCCGTTTATCCGTTTTGATTTTAGTCTTGTCCACTCCATCCACATTAAATGGCGGATTAGCCATCACAAAATCACATTGACCCAGTGCATTGTGTTTATCATCATAAAAAGTATTCCCCTCAAAAATCGTCCCTTCCAACCCATGCACTGCGAGGTTCATTTTACCAATTCGGGTATTGACCTCCGTTTTTTCCTGTCCAATAATGGTAATGGCTTCCGTCGGATTTTTTCCTTCTTTTTCCAAAAAATGGGCAGTTTGAATAAACATCCCCGCTGACCCACAGGCAGGGTCAAAGATTTTTCCTCGATTCGGTTCAATGACTTTCACAATCATATTGACCAACGATGGTGGCGTAAAAAATTCCCCACCTTCCTGCGCCCCACTAATAGCAAATTTATTCAAGAAGAACTCATAGATGCGCCCAAAGACATCACCTTCTGCATTGGCAATTGATTCTCTATCAAATATCCGTAGTAATTTTCCCAAAAGGTCATTGGAAAATTTATTAAATTCCTTGGGCAGTACGCCTTCCAGTTTTTGATATTCGTTCTCAATTTCGACCATCGCATCATTTAATGCCTGTCCACGGTCGTCCGCATCTTTCAAGTCAGCGAGATATTTGAACTGCGCTTTCTCTGCCAAAAAAATCGCCTTTTTCTCCTTGAAATGTTCTTTGGTAACGGGCATTCTTCCCCTTCCTTCTACGAAAGGTAGGCTGGCTTCCACTTCTTCTTTCACTTTCACAAAGCGGTTGTAAGCATGTCTTAAAAAAATCAGTCCCAATACAGGCATACTGTATTGAGTAGCGGTCAATTTAGAATTGGAGCGAAGTTGGTCGGCAGCTTCCCAAAGGTCAGCTTCGAGGTCGCGGATGGTGGTTGCGTTCATAAAAAGGTTGCGGTGCGTTTTTGGTTGAAAATTGATTTAGGGTTGCAAGGTAGGGAAGTTGTATTAACAATACTAATTCCACTATTTTGATTTTATCCTAAATTCCTCTATGGCAGAAGCATAATTTATATTTTGAGGATAAACTTTGTTAAAACGAGTTTGCTGGATTAAGAAATCGAAGACCTTATTTCTCAAATATTTTTCGAATCCAAACTTATCCTGCATAAAAAATAAAATAATTCTGAATCCTACTACCACCGTACAAATCAATACCGTAACTTGACTATTTTTAGTAATTCCAAAAACAAAAAGAGTTAGCAATGACAGTAGAATTAATTGAATAGTTAATGAAACTCCTTTTGCTAATTTGTACAAGTTAGGTATCCGTTTAATAGCATTTTGCAGAGCTTGTTCAAAATTTTGAGATGAAGTGCGCAATCCGTCAATTTTTCTTTCAAGTTGTGAAGCAGTAAATTCTTGTAATGTAAGTACTTTTTTATTTCTACCCTTTGCAGATTTTCTATTTTTAAAGCTGTAATTGGCGTAGGCTATTAAACTTGATTTTATATCTTGAGGATTAGAGGTAACCTCTCGAACTTTATTAAGCATGTCGAAAACTTCCTGTCCTTTTAGTTTGAAATCAGTTCTTCGCAATTTAATAAACTTTACAAAATCACTATAGTCTTTATCTTTAGTTGTTTGATGATAGGAATTATGGAGAATAAATAGCTGAGAAGGTAGTATCGTTTCAGCTACCATTTGCTTTGAATCAATAGAAACTATTTCGTTCAAGCTACCATCAGTTGTTAAGTAAAAAGAGTCAATATCTCTGTAATTAAAATTATTCCCTTCCCTAATATTTCTTATGTGTAAGACATTCTTAGCATCAACGAGGGCTGCAGCTTTTTTGTAAGCCATTTTTTTTAACTTTCTTTTTTCTTGAAATAACTTCTCAGTCATCTTACTAATTGACTTATCCTGTAAATTTTTAATGACTTCCGTTTTTAGTTGAAATCTGTCTATGAATTGCTGTAATTCTTTTTCTATATGCAACCGATAATTATTAGGTGAACTTACTTTTCCTGATTTTCGTTTCTTTAAATAGTCGATTTCGAAGGAATTATTGAAAGGTAAATCATCAATAATTTCACTTAAAATTTCTTCTGCATCTGGTGATGTTGTTTGAGAAATATCTTGGCTTCTTTTTTCCAAAATACCATATAGTTCGTTGTAAGTTGCTTTTGCGATTCTGAACTTTACGCCATGATGGAAGCAAGATTCTAATACCGATAAAATGCTTTCTTTTCTTTGTTCACCATCGATTCCAAGAGCACGAATGACTACATTAGCATCTAAATAATAAATTTTATTTTTGAAAATATCTTTTGAAATAGCAGTAACTCCTCTTCCAGAAGTGAGAAGTGCAAATTCAATAGACTTTGCAAATAGAGAATAGATAGCCTTGTTTTTCTCCAAATTTTCCCAATCTAAAAAATCATTAAATGCGGCAATTTCCTCTTCCTTAAAAGTGCTTCTTATACTTTCCGACATCAGAGTTTTTAAATCCGTAAGAACGAATGAGTTAATATTGATATAAACTCCTTTCATTAAAATCTCTTTAATAGATTTTTCCAGCTTTTTATGAGTCTCATTAAGTAGGCAGAACTGGTTTATTGCTTTGTCTATATAATTTCTCTCATGCCGTTCTCTAAATTTTTCTAAAGTTTCATCATTTAGTTTTAACATAACTACATCATCTAAAGATTCTTTGATTAGTTGTGGATTAGAATCTGTTAGTGAAATAAACATCTGAAATTGTAATTTAATTCCCAATTTTTTAGTGATGTAGGTGAAAATGTCTTCCCGGGTTTTTTCTCTATTGTCGTTTTGTAGTAAGTATTCAAAGGTAACAGAGTTGATAGCTGATTCATAGCTACCATCATCAAGGTCTTCTAACCAGCAGTTTATTCGAAAAACGTCGAATTGTTCCATAGGATTTAATTTTTAGCACAAATTTAAATGTTTTATATTAATTATAATTTTAAAGTAAAAAAAACGGTCACCTCCTTCCAGAAATGACCGCCGCTTTTTAACTCAATTGCTTAGCCGCAACTGCAATTCCCAATAAAATCAGGAAGCCAACGACCAAATCTGCATTCGTACCATCCGCATGAAGACAAAGATTTTTCTTGCAAATGGAAACTCGATTAGAGTTTTTCATAGCTTTAAATTTTAAGAAATGATAAAACCATCCTGTTCGTAAACAGCAACAACTATTTTATCATTCCTGATTAACAAATCCCTTTCCTATCCTGTGACGAGAAAGGCTTTCGCTCTGGATAAAAAGAAAAAATTACTTCTCCTTCCTCACCCCTTTAAAAGGCTTGCCGTCTTGTTTGACGTCCATAAACCTTCCTGTGTCCTTGTCACGCTTCACCCATTGATTCGTCTTTGGGTTCTTGGTTTGTGAGCGTTTGCGGACTGCACCGTGACGACGATTGTCGCCACTTTTACCGTTAGTGGCCATAATTCTATGTTTTTTAGAAAAATGAAACTGTTTTCCAACCAATCAGCATGGAAATTTCACCGAGACAGCAAAAAAAGGGTAGGCATAAAATTTGTCATTCAGAATAAAAGATTACTTTTGTGGTGCTAACTTTAAAAGCTGTCTAATGAAAAAGTAGAGTACAAATCTACATTTTTAAGAATGACAAAATATGCCGTTGCTATCCGAGTAATGGCATTTTTATTTTGCCAACTACTCATTTTTAGAAAAGAAGAATTGAACACTTTTGTCAAATTATCGTCTTATCTTATACAAAGATAGACAAAATTGGTTGACAAATCAATTTTTTTTCGTACATTTGTCTATCTATTCTATGGCACACTATCCTCGTATTACATCATTTTGCACATATCATTGTTTTAAATATCTGACTATCAGGTGTTTGAGTTTTATTTTATATTCTCATTAATATATTCAAGACAACAAAAAAAAATTAAATTATTTTGCTTTAGAAACAATTTCTAAGAAAATAAGACACCTTCAAATGAAATTCTGCCATGAAAAACTTTTCCGCACGTCTGAAAGCTGCCCGCTTAATGAACGGCTTTTCGATGCAAGATTTAGAGAATAAACTCAATAAAGAAATTAGCAAACAAGCCATCGGTCGCTATGAAAAAGGACTAATGCAGCCTACCTCTGATAACCTGTCATTGTTATGTCGTGCATTAGAAGTCAAATCTGATTACTTTTCTCGTGAAAAAACGGTCTCTATCGAAAAAGTCAACTTCCGAAAGTTGCAGCGGTTGCCGATGAAAAAACAAGAAGAAATCAAACAACGAACAGCGGATTATTTGGAGCGGTATCTGGAAATAGAAGAAATTTTGAATCTTGACAGGAGCTTTGAAAACCCATTTGATGGAAAAGAAATTAAGACCGAAGCAGAAGTAGAAGCGGCAGCTATTCATTTGCGCAAGGCATGGAACTTAGGCGAAAATCCTTTATTCAATGTCGTGGAAACCATCGAAGAAAATGGTATTAAAGTATTTGAATTAGATACCGATGCTGCCTTTTCTGGAATGTCTGTGGAGTTGGATGATGGCGAACGTATCATTGTTTTGAACAAACAAGAAACCATTTCTATTGAGCGCAAACGGTTTACTGCCTTGCATGAAGTGGCCCACCAATTGTTGAAATTTGCAATGTTGCATGATGACCCAAAATTGCAAGAAAAATGGGAAGAAAAAATGTGCCATTATTTTGCGGGGGCGGTATTGCTACCCGCCAATAGCTTAAGAAATGAGTTGGGGAAAAAGCGATACCAGATTCACATTCGGGAATTGAAATTATTGAAAGAGCAATACGGTATTTCAATGCAAGCTATTTTGTATCGAGCCAAAAATTTGGGCATTATCAATGACTATCATTTAAAACAGCAAATGATAACTTTTAGTCGCTTGGGCTATCGAAAAGATGAACCAGGCGAATTTTGCGGAAAAGAACATTCCAATCGGTTTTTACAATTAATTCTCAGAGGCATTGCGGAAGAAATTATCACCACTTCCAAAGCAGCGGCTTTGTACAATGTGCGCTTAGCGGAATTTAGAAAAGAGTTGCACGCTTAAAATAAACCAAACTACCATTTTCCAAAAAAGAACAAACGCTGTTATGAGAATTGCAATCACTGATGCCAACATTTTCATCGACCTCATTGAATTAAGGCTGATTAATTACCTCTTTCAAATTGACTTGGACATTCACACCACTCAAGAGGTCTTGGAAGAATTACTGGACGAACAACAAGAATTACTGCAAGCATTTCAAGATAAAAAAGAACTGACAATAAACGTGTTGACTGATGAAGAACGACAAGCTATTTTGGAAATGAAAGTCAACCGAGGGTTTTCTGACGCAGATAAAACGCTGCTATTTATCGGACAATCTTCTGAGATGTTGTTACTGACAGGAGAGCGATTGATGCGGAATTATTTCAGAAAGCAAGGCATGGAAGTCAGAGGTATTATTTGGTTATTTGATAAGTTTGTAGAAAAAGAATTATGTTCGCCCGCTGTTGCCATCGAAAAAATGGAGGAGTTATTGATAATGAACCCTCGACTACCAAAAGACGAATGTGACAAGCGATTGAAGGATTGGAAGAGTAAATTATAAACAGATTTTAATGAATCATCAAAAACCCACCATCTTCAGGGATCATTTGTTTTTTAGGTTTTTGGGGCAAAGTTCCCGAATTTCCCCAAAGATTTCCTTGATACATATCATGGTCATCCAACAACAAAACAGAAGGCTTACTTCCCAATAAATCCTGAAACGACCAAGCATACTGCAACCACTTATAAAAATAATTGAGTTGAGCCGTTTTTAAAGGCGTCATATGATTTGCATTTCCATAAAATTTATCAAACTCATAAATTTGATCACCTGCAAAAAATAGAAAATCTGGTTTTTGTGCTTTGATATGTTCTATGGCGGTTGCATAAGGAAAAGCATGGTCACCAATACACGAAATACTTACAATATTGATTTTTTCATCTGCTTGTGGAACAGCTTCAATAATTCCTGTTGCATAATTTATATTAGAAGAATTTGCAAGTCGAACCCGATAGACAATATCGTTGTTTATATCCCAATTAGGAATCGTAAATACGCCTGTCTTGGCGATAGGATCAATAGAAGTCGTCGAGATTTGTTGCCACACGCCATTTTCTTCAATATCCAAAACCACTTTCATATTGGGGAGAATAGCGACAGGAGGCAACTGTGCAGAGAGCCGCAACTGATTGTCGTCCAACGTATATTTTGTTAAAATAACGTCTGCAAATTTCTTTTCAGGTTGAGCAGCCCACTTGTCACCATAAATATTAAAATTGTCTAACCAAACGCTTGGAACTCGTTCATTAAAATCACTTTTAAAAACGTTTTTTGAAAAATCAATGGCAAAACCCGCATGCCCTTCAATATTTTTAGAAGGAATATTTTTTTGTTCTATATAAGCCAATACTTTTTTACTAACAGCATGTTTGACTTCCAAACGAATTGCATAAAAGCCATTTTCTTCAATTGCACCTTTTACGACCAAAAAAAGCGGTTTTCCATACAAATTGAGATTGGCATCTTCACATACGCCATTCAAAAAGAACTGCCCACTGGTCGAAATACCAATACGCCAGCCCTTGCCTTTTACAACATCATCTTTATAATGATCAAAAGTTCCTCTACAACCAAATTCCCAACCCATAAAAGTATCATCTGAAACAGGAATATCTTTGTCAAGAAATCCCAATCTAACAGAAGTACTAAAGGAATGAGCAGAAGAATCTAAAACATAACTTAATAAACGAAAATTACGATTGTGTTTTTGCACCAAACATTCGACTCTACCATCTTTTACCTGCCAATCCTGCAAAGGATTCGCCCAAAAATCATTTCCCAACCAAGCTTGATTGGGCATATTTTCCCAAGCAAACGTCTTATGTGGAATGTCAGGCGGAAACAAATATGTGGTCAAAAATGAGAGGTATAAGAGAATACTACTAAAATACATAGGGAACAAAATTCTGGATTAAAAAATGTATTTATCCGTTTCTTTACACTTGCTATTTAATTGTTTTTCACTGGATTATCTGTATTTTGATGATGTTTTATTTATTAAGTCACTCAATAAATTTTATATTGAACATAGAATGACCTATCTTTGTACCCAACATCTATAGAGTGTTTTGTCTAAAGACAAAAACGGCAACCGAGCCTAAAATGCAGCGGTGCCTCAATGATGTGCGGAAATCCTTTTCGAAAATAACTTGCGATATATCCCACTTTCATACTCATTTAGATGTCTTTTATTGGAAAATTATTGAATAGGAGAGAACTGTTTAGTGCTTCGTCGTGACGCATGGGCCCGCTATCCGTTAAAGGAAAGCCACGGCAATATGCCACCACTATTTCCTATCACTACTATCGGGTCTAGCTCGTTATGGTCAGTACGCTGTCAAGTAGGATAGCGGTACAAACCATGCAACATAGACTCGATAGTAGCGGTATGGTGGCGTGGGGTAGATGTAAGGCATCTTCAAGATGCCTTACATCTTGTGCGATGGCTCACCATAATAGCGGATAGCGAGACCCTGCGCCACAACGAAGCATCCCACCGTTCTCTCCTAAATAATGTAATGTTAAATACTTGGATCAAATTAAGGAATAAGTAGACATAGATTACTTGTCATATCACATTCGTTACTTGTCACCTGTCACACGTCCTAAAAAAAAATAGCCTTAAAAAAATGGTGAAACCAAACAGACTAAAAGAAACAATTGAAAAACGCATCCTCGTTTTAGACGGTGCAATGGGAACAATGATTCAACGCTACAAGCTTGAAGAAAAAGATTTTAGAGCAGAGCGATTCAAAGATCATTCTTGTGACCTTAAAGGGAACAATGACCTACTTTCTATTACACAACCCTATATCATCGAAGAAATTCATGATGCTTACTTAGAAGCGGGTGCTGACATCATCGAAACCAATACCTTTAGCAGTACAGTCATTGCACAAGCAGATTATGAGTTAGAAGCCATCGCTTACGAACTTAACCTTGAATCTGCCAAAATAGCCCGAAGATCCGCCAATAAATACACCACTAAAACGCCCAATAAACCTCGTTTTGTGGCAGGAGCATTAGGCCCAACCAACCGAACAGCCTCTCTTTCACCAGATGTCAATCGTCCAGGTTTTCGGGCGGTTTCCTTCGATGAACTATACGATACTTACCACGAACAAGCCAGAGGACTCATAGACGGCGGTGTAGACATCCTACTCATCGAAACAATCTTTGACACCCTCAACGCCAAAGCCGCACTAATGGCGTGTAATCAAGTCTTAAAAGATAAAGAGAAAGTTGGTGAAGTCGTCATCATGATTTCAGGGACGATCACTGATGCAAGTGGTCGAACCTTATCGGGACAAACGGTAGAAGCTTTCTACAATTCCCTATCGCATGGAAATATATTCAGTATCGGCTTAAATTGTGCGTTAGGGGCAAAAGAAATGCGTCCGTACATCCAAGAATTGAGCCGAATTGCAGAATGCTACACAAGTTGCTATCCCAATGCAGGTTTACCGAATGCTTTTGGTGGATACGACGAAACGCCAGAAATGATGGGCGGAGACATCGACGATTTCCTAAGCAATGGTTTTGCCAACGTCATTGGGGGATGTTGTGGAACGACACCCGACCACATTCGCCAGATGGCAACTATCGCTGCAAAATACAGCCCTCGCACCATTCCAAGCCACCCACAATATACCCGACTAAGCGGTTTAGAACCACTTACCATCACACCAGAGACTAATTTTGTGAATGTTGGAGAGCGTACCAACGTAACAGGTTCTCGAAAATTTGCTCGTTTGGTTTTAGAGGACAAATATGAAGAGGCATTGTCTGTCGCTCGTCACCAAGTAGAAGGCGGCGCACAAATCATTGATGTCAATATGGACGAAGCCATGTTAGACAGTGAAGCAGCGATGAAATTGTTCTTAAACCTCATCGCCTCAGAACCCGATATTTCCAAATTGCCCATTATGGTTGATTCCTCCAAATGGTCAGTGATAGAAACAGGCTTAAAATGTTTGCAAGGACGGGGAGTCGTTAATTCTATTTCTTTAAAGGAAGGCGAAGAAAAATTTATTGAGCAAGCCACCAAAGTACAGATGTACGGAGCAGCCGTTATTGTCATGGCTTTTGATGAAAAAGGACAAGCCGATACCACCGAACGAAAAGTAGCGATTTGTGAACGTTCTTATAAAATACTCACAGAAAAAGCTGGTTTCCGACCCCAAGACATCATTTTCGACCCCAATATTTTTGCCATTGCCACAGGAATCGAAGAACACAACGAATACGCTGTAAACTTCATCGAAGCAACTCGCCAAATCAAAGAAAAAATGCCTTTGGCAAAAGTAAGTGGAGGCGTTAGTAATGTATCCTTCTCTTTTAGAGGAAATGACATTGTAAGAGAAGCCATGCATGCCGTCTTCTTATACCACGCCATTGATGCAGGAATGGATATGGGAATTGTCAATGCAGGAATGATGGAAATTTACGACCAAGTAAAACCAGAACTTCGAGAAAAAGTAGAGGACGTTATCCTCAATAGAAAAGACAATGCTACCGATGAACTCGTAGAACTTGCCGAAACAGTCAGAGGAAGCGGAAAGAAAAGGGTCGTAGACTTATCATGGCGAGAAAATACCGTCGAAGAACGCCTTAAACACGCCTTAGTAAATGGTATTGTAGAGTACATTGACGGAGACACCGAAGAAGCAAGAGCCAAATACGGTAAGCCTATTTCTGTGATAGAAGGCCCTTTAATGGACGGCATGAATGTCGTTGGTGATTTATTTGGATCAGGTAGAATGTTTCTGCCCCAAGTTGTCAAAAGCGCACGAGTGATGAAAAAATCAGTCGCTTACTTAGAACCCTACTTAGCCGCCGAAAAAGAAGAAAACGCCAGCAGTTCCGCAGGAAAAATATTGATGGCAACCGTAAAAGGCGACGTCCACGACATCGGAAAAAATATCGTAGGCGTCATTCTCGCTTGCAACAATTACGAAATTGTTGATTTGGGCGTAATGGTACCAGCCAACAAAATTTTAGACGTTGCCGAAGCCGAAAATGTCGATGTCATCGGTCTAAGCGGCTTAATCACGCCCTCTTTAGACGAAATGGTGTTTATCGCCCAAGAAATGGAAAGAAGAGGCATGAAAAAACCATTACTCATCGGTGGAGCGACGACAAGTAAAGCCCACACCGCCATCAAAATCGTTCCACAATACAGCAATCCCGTCATCCACGTTTTAGATGCCTCCCGTTCCGTCCCCGTCGTCGGAAAACTCTTAAACAAGGATTTAATAGATGGCTTAATGGTAGAAGTGAATGCAGAATACGATAGAGTAAGAAAACAACAAGCAGCGAAAGCCGTCCGAAAAGAATTTGTCACGATAGCAGATGCCCGCAAAAACAAAACGCCCATTGAATGGAAAGCCGAAGATATTTATGCGCCAAAATTCATCGGAGAAAAAGTATTTACCGACTACGACTTAAATGAATTAGTGCCTTACATTGATTGGACACCCTTTTTCAAAAGTTGGCAATTAGCAGGAAAATACCCTGCGATTCTCACAGACGAAGTTGTCGGCGTAGAAGCCACCAAACTTTTGAACGACGCTAAAAAAATGTTGAAACAAATCGTCAAAGAAAAATGGCTCACTGCTAAAGCCGTCATCGGCATCTATCCAGCCAACAACACCAACGACGATACCATAGAAGTTTATAGAAGCGAGGATAGAACCGAAGTCGCAGAACGCTTCCATTTCCTAAGACAACAAAATAAAAAAGCCAAAGGACGTTCCAACTATTCTTTAGCCGATTTTGTTGCGCCTAAAGCAAGCGGACTAAAAGACTACTTTGGTGCATTTGCTGTAACTACAGGAGAGGGAATCGAAAAGTGGGTCAAGAAATTTGAAGATGACCAAGACGATTATTCCGCCATCCTTTTAAAATCCCTAGCTGACCGTTTAGCAGAAGCCTTTACAGAGCATCTACACGAACGAGTCCGCAAAGAATATTGGGGATACCAAGCCGATGAGTCCTTAACCAATGACGCCCTCATAGCAGAAAAATATCAAGGCATTCGCCCAGCACCAGGTTATCCTGCATGTCCCGACCATACCGAAAAAGCAACCCTGTGGAGGCTCTTAAATGCAGAAGAAGCGACAGGCATTACCTTGACAGAAAGTTATGCCATGTATCCTGCTGCTTCGGTCAGTGGCTTTTATTTCTCCCATCCAAAATCCCGTTATTTTGGTGTAGGACAAATCCACAAAGACCAAGTAGAAAAATATGCCAAAGCCAAAGACATGCCGTTAAAAACAATGGAAAGATGGTTGCAGCCTAATTTGGGGTATTAGGGAATGAATTTTTGTGGGGCAATTGGTTGTGGTTGCCCTCAAATGAACCGCAAAAAATGTAGGGGCAATCCCTTGTGGTTGCCCTACAGTCCATTATCGTAAATACGCATTTGTGAAAAAATGCAATGTAACAAAACCTTTGAAGGATGGCATTTTAAAAAACTGCTGTCCTTTTTTTATTTTAAACTGTAGGGGAATCCCTCGAGGTTGCCCGCAAAAACCCTCACTAACGCCCACCCAATCGCCTAAACACCTTCTCCAACAGTAGCTCCTTTACAATATTTGCCATCTTTTCATCATCCATCAATTTTGTAAATAACTCTTGGTTTTGTTCCATTCGCTCAATAATAACGTCCATAAACTTTTCTTCAAAACCAAATTTGAAATTTTCTTTGCTGTTGTTTTTGGCTTGTTTGGCCAAATTATCATCCATCACCATTTCTTCTTCGATTTGATCAAAAAATAGTTGGTCGGCAGAAGTGAAATCTGTTCCCAATTTATCATTAAGGGCGTCGATGATTTTAGAGATTAAAGTGAACTCTTCTTTGGGTTTTCGGAGTCCTGCTTCGGTAGTAACGGACAAACTACCTTGGTCCCCTTTTTTTAGATAGATTGCCCCTTCCTCCATCATTTGTAAGCGATAGTATTCTAAAGCAACTTCATCTGTGATTTGGAAACGTTCTGATAGGCTTTGTTTGGGGAGCTTCTTTTCAAAGAAACGCAAGTACGTAAACAACTTTTCTAAGTCAATATCAGTAAAAGGCATAATTTGAGCGAGGAAGGTGTATAGACGGACAAATACCTTAATGCTATTTTTGAGGTCTTCTTGTTGTTCTTCTAAAAGGGATTTAAAACGTTCTATTGCGGGATCTATGTATTTGTTGAGCTTGGCTTGGTCTTTTACTTTAAAGGTCGTTTTGTTGCTAAAATAGACCTCTACGAACTGGTCTATTTCCTGCTGCCAGAGGACTTGTGTATTTTCAATGGCTGTTTTTAAATCGTACAGATGATTGGGGTCGGTAGATTCATCTACGGTAGTGACCTCATAGTAGGGCTGAAAGGAATCCATAATGGTTTCTCGCTCATTGGTAAAGTCCAAAATAAAAGTATCTTCTTTGCCTGACGCCATACGATTGAGTCGGGAAAGCGTTTGAACGGCTTTGACGCCACTCAATTTTTTATCAACATACATCGTATGAAGTAGGGGTTGGTCAAAACCTGTTTGGTATTTGTCTGCCACTATTAAGACTTGATATTCGTCGCTATTGAACTTTTTGGGGAGTTCTTTTATCCCAAATCCATTCATAACGGGTTCGGTAAATTCTACGCCTTCATCTATGACTTTTCCCGAAAAGGCAACTAAGGTTTTGATGGCACTATCGCCCTGGTCATAGTTTTTTTCTTTGATATAAGCATCAATGGCTCGTTTGTAGCGGACGGCATGCAAGCGAGAACCTGTAACCACCATCGCTTTGGCTTTTCCACCTATTTTTTTGCTGACAATTTGACGAAAATGTTCGATGATGATTTCGGTCTTTTGGGCGATATTGTGGGGATGAAGGGACAAAAAACGGCCTATCGCTTTGGCTGCCTTTTTCTTATTGACTTCTGGGTCGTCTTCGATGGCTTTGGATAGCTTAAAAAAGGTCTTATACGTCATATAATTTTGCAAGACATCAAGGATAAATCGCTCTTCAATGGCTTGACGCATAGAATACAAATGAAAAGGTAAAGGCTTTCCTTCTGCGTCTCTTGTACCAAATACTTCCAATGTCTTGGCTTTGGGCGTGGCTGTAAAAGCAAAGAAACTCAAATTGGCTTGCTTCCCTCTGGCCAACATAACTTTTTTCATTTCGTCCAAACTACTTTCATCTGCTCCTGCTTCTTTTTCTGCATCTAAAGCTTCTTCCAAATCTGCTGCAATCAGCGTTTCTTTCATTTTGGTCGTCGCTGTACCGCCTTGTGAACTGTGGGCTTCATCCACTATAATGGCATATTTGCGCTTCGCTAATTTGCCAATTTTATCAATGATAAAAGGAAATTTTTGTAAGGTCGTAATGATGATGGAACTGCCTTTGGTCAATTTTTCGGCTAATTGGGTAGAGTCCTTATCTATTCTTGCCACGACGCCTTGTTTGTGGTCGATTTGATAAATAGTATTTTGTAATTGAGTGTCCAAAACCCGTCTATCCGTAATCACAATGACAGCATTAAAAATGCGCTGATTGTTTTTGTTGTGGAGGCTAAAGAGTTGATAGGCCAACCATGCGATAGACTTACTTTTCCCACTGCCTGCCGAATGCTGTATCAAATAGTTTTCGCCTGCTTCCTTTTCTTTGACATCGCTGACCAATTTGCGTACAACATCTCTTTGGTGATAACGGGGAAAAAACATGGTCTCTTTCGCTTTCTTTTTATTCCCTATTTTGATTTCTTCGGATTCAAGGTGCATATACTTTCCAAGAATTTCTAAAAGACTGTCTTTTGTCCAAATATCTTCCCACAAATAAGCAGTGCGGTAACCATCTGGATTAACTGGATTACCTTGCCCATTATGATTGCCTTTGTTAAAGGGCAAATAACGAGTTTTTGAGCCATTTAATTTCGTCGTCATATACGCTTCATCGGTATCTACCGCAAAGTGAACTAAGGTTCTTTTTTTGAACTCAAAAATTAACGCTCGATGGTCTCTATCATAGCGATATTGCTTTTTGGCATGATGTACGTTCTGTCCCGTAAATTGATTTTTGAGTTCGATGCTGACGATGGGCAAGCCATTCAAACAAAGAAGGAGGTCTAAGGAATTTTTGTGCTTATCGCTATAATATACTTGGCGATATACACCCAATCTATTTTGTTGATACAACCGCTCAGTATCGGGATTCAAAGTCGTTTCTGGTTTGAAATAAGCAAGGTCAAATTTTACGCCATAATCCGTAATGCCATTGCGCAAAACATTCAACATGCCGTTTTTATCATTGCCCAATTCTTTGACAATGCGCTGCAATACTTTTGTCTCTACCGCATCGCCATGTATCTTGCTAAGTTTTTCCCACCGTTTGGATTGGGTCGTTTTCAAAAACTCTATGAGTACATTGGGGATTAAGGCGGTTTGTGCATCATAGGCAGAAGCATCGCCTTGTTCGTAGCCGCCTTTTTCTAATAAATGGGCTTCTATCGCCGCTTCAAAGGTGTTTTCCGTATGTATGCCTTTTGTCATAATTCTGGGGAATTTAGTGCATTTTATATAATGAGATCTTTTTTGCTTCTAAGTGAACTCTTTTGGTTGAAAAAACAACAAAATCTGAAATTCCGCCCATTATATCCCCCTTTGGAGGGGGCGAAGGGGGAGGAATACACAAATGAACCGTTATGATGACCAAATCAAACCACCAACAACCTTTTTGTATAGCAGTCCTATCTGAAAATAGAAAAAGTGTATCTCACGCAAAGGTCGCAGAGTTTTTCGCAAAGGTCGCAAAGAGATTGGTTTCTGTTGAGCTTTGCGGTCTTTGCGTCAAAATTCTTTGCGGTCTTTGCGTGAAAGAAAATTCCTGAACTGAATTAGGATTGCTATATATTGTCAAATAGGATTGCTAAATCTCTCAACTAAATAAGGAGAGAACGGTTCGTCTTTCATCGTTACGGAAAGGCCCGCTATCCGCTAATATGGCTTAAAAGAACAAAAAATCACGTAAGAACCGAACCACAGCACCAAGAACGAAGAACTACAGTACCAACGAAAGCCATTCCGCTACTATCGGGTCTATGTTAAACGGTCTTAACGGTTAGCGTAAATCATAAATCATACCAAACTAAATCAAGAGAGCTATTTATCTAATACCACAAAAATCACTTTCTTACATCTATCTTGCCCGTTACCGCTTCCGATATAAGCGATTGACGGTACTCTTTTAACAACGCAATCTCTTCTTTGGTATAGTCGATTTCTTGGTCTATCTCTTGGGTTTTTTTATCAATGTATTGGGCGATTTGGATTTGTTCGTCAATATTAGGAGAGAGTAGTTTTAACTTTTTTAATGTACTTAGACCTATTCTTAATCTAGTTGTTCCTGTACTAACTTGTTCTGCTTGACTATTAAAATATAATGAATTAATAGCATAAACTAAAAAAATGCTATTATATTTATTTGTATTAACCTCTAAACGAATACCATCAGAAGCCATTAAATAGCGACTATCATTAGAAGGCATCATACAGGCTCTTGCAACTGGATCTGCCATTTTTGCAATTATTATATCATTAGGAAAAATATTACAACTATATAATTCATCTGCTTTTTTTTCGGTTGTATAAATTGCATAATCATCTAAAAATTCACCTATTCCTATATTTTGTAATTGTATAATTCTAACTCCACTCTTTGTATATTCTTCTGATTTTAAATCTGAACCGAATGGCCCACCTGTAAAAGAATATCTATTTTTTTTTGTAACATCTTGAATGTTTACTATTTCCCAATGAGCAGGAATATCCCCAATCCATTCAATACCACTTTCTTTCATTGGAACGGTTGGGTCAATGCCTTTGGTAACGGCTTCATTGATAAGGGCGGATTTTTCTTCTTGGAGTAAGGCGATAAGTTGATTTTTTAAGGCAATGGCTTCGTCTATTTCTCCCGTCTTTTCGTCAAGAAAATTGTTTATTCGTTTTTGGTCTTCAATAGGTGGTACAATACTAATTAATTCTCTAATTTGGTCTAAATGTAGATTTGTTACAGAAGTTGTTTTGCTTTTTGCTTTTATCTGTAAATCAACAACATGACTACCAAATAAATACACGAAAAAACTAGGTGTTAATATTGGCTTTAATTTAATAAGACATATACTAACAAAAACACTAAATTCATAATCCCAATCTACAACTTTAGTAATTCCGATTGTTCCATTCTTGGATAATAAAACATCTCCCTTTTCAGGTTTACATCTTTTAGTTAAACTCTTATGTTCCTCTAAAGAAATATATTTTGTTTTTGATAAATCAATTTCTATATTTTGTAAATCAGTTACTCGTAAAAAAGGAATTCCTTTTGATATATAGGTTGGTGTAAAATGTGTTCCATCAATAATTGTATTGGATAAGAATTTCATTTTGGTAATCTCCCAATGTTCAGGAATATCCCCAATCCATTCGATGCCAGAATTTTTATATTTATCGTATTTTTTCATTAGTGGTTTTGGTATTTTTGTTGCTTTTGATAGAGGGCAAGACCTTTTAAAATAGCCCCGATAGTAGCGTTATAGCCCTTTTTAGTTTAAGTAGTTTTTGTGGTTTATGTAGTTTTTGTGGTTATTCGGTTCTTTCCTTAATAGATTGTAGGGCTATAGTAGCGGATAGCGGGCCTTTCCGTGCCGACGAAGCCATAAACCGTTCGCTCCTTTTTAGTTTAAGTAGTTTTGTCACCCATCACCCGTCACTCGCCACCCGTCCCCTAACTAATCGCTTTAGCCGTTAAGCCCTCAATTTTGGCACGTAGCGATTGTAGGTCCTTGCGAATCTCGGAGGTAGGACGCAAAGGTTGGAACTCATAAAAATAGCGAGTAAAATTGATTTCATAACCGACCTTTGTTTTTTCATGGTCAATCCAAGCATCTTCGGCATGTGGCAGCACTTCCCTTAGAAAATAGGTCTGAATGTCCTCTTTCAACGGAATGTTTTCATGGTCTCGCAAATTTGTATCTTGTTCATAAATCGGGTCATTGTTGGCGTCCCCTTTTTTCTTAATGACTTTTTCGGCAGTCGGCGCCGTTTTAGTGAAGAGTGTTTGAATTGCTTTTTTTGCTTTTGTAGGCGTATTGTGCGTTTTAAACAGCTTTGTCAAAGTGGGTTTGACCGTATTAAAATCCAAGTGAACCTTGTCGCCAAAAGCCTTTTTTAAAGCCTTTAACAAATCTTGTCCATCGGGATATTTTTCTTTAAAAGCCGCTTCGTTTTCGGCGTTAATTTGAAAGGATAAACGCAAAGGACGCTCCACCGTAATACGATGATAACCAAAGTCCGTCGTATCAAAAATCTTACAAAACGGGCCTTCCTTATACTTGCCATAGATTTTGGTAATTTCCTCAATTTGTTCAGGCGTAATGACATTGCGTTTATTGCCTAAAGAGCGAGGCATTTTTTCAAAGAAATCTACCGCATTAATCATTTGTACCTTCCCCTTGCGTTTCTTTTTCTTTTTGTTATCCACAATCCAAATATAGGTAGCAATGCCCGTATTGTAAAACAACTGATTGGGAAGCGCAACAATCGCTTCTAACATATCATTTTCCAAAACCCACTGACGGATATTGCTTTCGCCACTACCAGCCGATCCTGTAAATAAGGGCGAGCCATTGAACACAATCGCCAAGCGACTACCTTGCCCATGCTGTTTCATTTTAGAAATCATATGTTGCAAAAAGAGCAAAGAGCCGTCGCTCACTCTCGGCAAACCCGCCCCAAAACGCCCCCCAAAACCATAGGCGTCGTGTTCCATTTTAATTTGCTTTTCCACTTTTTTCCAAGAGACCCCAAAAGGCGGATTGGACAACAAATAATCAAAGAAACTGTCGGGCAATCCATCCTCCGTAAAACTGTTGCCAAACTTCACATTGTCCGCATTTTGTCCTTTGATCAGCATATCAGCCTTAAAAATAGCGTAAGATTCGGGGTTGATTTCCTGCCCAAATAGTTTGAGATGAGCGTCAGGATTTAGCTCCCGAACATAGCTATCAGAGACGGTAAGCATACCGCCAGTACCGCCCGCAGGATCATAGAGCGTTTTGACAATTCCCTCCATCGTTAAGACATCTTTATCCGCCATAAAAAGGAGATTGACCATCAAGCGAATCACCTCACGAGGGGTAAAATGCTCCCCAGCGGTTTCATTAGAAAGCTCTGCAAACTTCCGAATCAGTTCTTCAAACATATAGCCTGCATCGACATTGTTCATACTCGACGGACTCATATCGACATTTTGAAACTCTTTGACGACCAAGTACAATAAATTAGCCTTATCCAAACGATCAATTTGCTGATCAAAATCGAAATAATCAATAATCTCCCTTGCATTTTGAGAAAACCCATTGATATAGCTTCTGAGATTCGCTGCCAAGTGGTCAGGTTCCGCCACTAATTTTTCAAAATCATAGGGTGAGCGATTGTGAAAGTTCAATTTAGCCGCTTTATTCAGAATCGGATCAATATTTTGTACATTCGTCGTTTTGACCCCTTCAAATTTTTTCAAAACCTTGTCCTTTGTCTTCGCCAAAACCCCATCCAACCGTCTCAAAACAGTCAAAGGCAAAATAATTTTCCCATAATCAGACTGTTTGTAATCACCTCGCAGCAAATCGGCAATACTCCAAATAAAATTCGCTTTTTCTTTAAAATTGTGTGTATTCATATTGTTTTTGGTTGAGTTTCTTATCAAAAGACCACAAGAATACAACAAAAGCCCTTTATATCAAAAATAGTGAGTTTGTTTAAATCAGATATTTTCCCACACAAAAAAAAGTAAAAAAATCACCACCCACCCCCAAAAAAGTAAAAAACAAAACAGCCAAAAAAAAATAAACAAGCAAAACGTAGCAAATCAACACAAAAAACCGTATCTTATGAAGGAAAACTTTTATATGTATAAACGCAATAAAGATGATTCGCTACCTACTCACAACT
>ENA-ORXM01002695-ORXM01002695.1-marine-metagenome-genome-assembly--contig:-NODE-2695-length-19779-cov-3.399553_pt1 | contig 19779 bp, 14 predicted proteins | sample MGYA00237867_ERZ511480 | MGnify/ENA primary metagenome ERZ511480 (study PRJEB26309, sample SAMN06266103) | marine metagenome | isolation source: Algal blade | place: United Kingdom:Sidmouth, United...
TTGTATCCGACGCTACCTTTTGAAAGTGTTGAAAATCCAAGAATGCATGAATTCATTATAACTTTAAGTGATGAGAGTTTTCAGAAAATTGAAAGCATAGGTATTTCAAAAGCTCATATTATTGCAAGGGTTGGTAAATTGTTTTTAGACTTTGGATATCATGCTCCTACTGTTGCTTTTCCAGAAGTTTATGGATTAATGATTGAACCAACTGAGAGTTTCACTAAATCTCAACTAGATCAATTTTTTGAAGTACTTCTCAATATATCTAAAATTATAGAGTCCAAACCTGAAATTTTAAAAACTGTTCCTCACTTCACACCTATCACTAGAGTTGATGAGATCGATGCCAACAAAAGACCAAATTTATGTGAAGAACTCGAAGATGGAATTATGTTTAAAAATCTAGATGTACCTTTGATCGACAAGATTACTCCTGCGATGTTAAAAGAATTAAGCATGGATCAAATTACAGAAAAAATCTACTCAGTCATCAATTAACTTTCATAGATTTTTTTCAGAAAGCCTTTGATAGGATTCAATAATTAAAGGTGGAAGGTCAGTATAATAATCATCGTTTCTAAAACTTAAGGGTAAAACTTCTTGTTTATTAGAAACTTCTTTAAAGTATTTTTGCAACCGATAAATTGGTGCTGAGGCCTTAAAAGCAAAATATAAATTCACATAAATAGAGAGGGCTAAAAAAATGGTTAGGATTATGATGAGAGGAAATACAAAACCTGCAAAAGAATTATTTAAACTTAGATCCATTTTAGAATAAAAATACAGGGTTAAGACTAAAAATAAACCAAATAAAATAAGAGCATTAGAGATAATTAAATTTACCTTTAAATCTTTATTAATTACTCCTTCATGATGAGCACTTAAAACACCTTTTCTTTTAATCCTTGATTCAGTCATATCACTCCTTGATCATTGTCTTTAATTATTATCTCATAAGTTGAGAAAGATTTGATTGAGAATCTAGATCTGACCCTTTTTTGATAATTTTTATTTAGCCACGTCTTAATTCAACCCTAAAGGAGCTCCATGTCTCATCGTATTTACAGCAAATGAGCGCTCATGTTTAAAAACTCTCAAGAGATCATAATCATCAAATATTAACCCACTTAAGCTAGTATAGACTTTAGTCATAGAGTTTTGCTTGATTGGCTTAATCTCTTCTAGATATGAATTGATATATTCTTCATCCCCTTCTAAGTAAATTCTCTCCATCTCAGTCTGGTTTAAGGTTTCAAGAGCTTGCTCGAAGTTTAAATGAATAATGGAAATCCCTGGTCGAGTAAAATTATCTTTAAAGAAGTTATAATTTGAGATATTAGAAGAAATAATAATCTGCTTTATTCCCATCACATAAGCAGCGCTAACCCATAATAGAGATTGTTCAGAGGGTGTTTTAGAGCTTGTCACAATAGCTGCACCACTGACACTTAGATCATAGTTATTATAAGATTGTTGACCTGGAATATAATGATTTTCAAGACGAATTTGATTTTTAAAAAAATTAGTCAGATTAATAATCTTGGAATCCTTAAACTTACTTTCTAAACTCTCAACTCTTTGAACTAAGCTCAAACCTTTAAAGTCAGAAAACTTAGCCACTTGATTGCTTTGACTATGTTCTTGAATACTCACATTCGAATCTGTTTTTAATAAAGAAAATGATTTCAAATAACTAGAACTGCCTGCTTTAGGACCAGTTCCTGATAACTTAAATCCACCAAAGGGTTCGATAGCAACTCTTGCTCCTGTGTTTGGTCTATTAACGTAAATATTTCCAGCTTCAAGCTTAGAAGTAATTAAATCAATTTGCTTATAAGATTGAGAATAGATTCCAGCCGTTAAAGCATAATCAGTATTATTGAGTGCTCCTAAATGATCAGTTAAGGTCTCTAAGTTACTATACTTAATTATTTGCAATATCGGAGCAAAGAATTCTTCCTGAAAAAGTTCATGAGATTCATATTCCTCTAGTTTAGTTTCAAATACAAAAGGAGAGATTAAGTTATTTCCCATTTTTTCGGAGTCACTAAGAATTTGATCAATATGTATAATTTTTTTAATTTGAGAAATAATTTTAAAAACTCTTTCTACATTATCTTCTGTGATTAGTGGATTCACAAAACTAGCTAAATCATCACTAGGAGCAACACTCATCACCTCTAGCGCCTCTTTCAATCTTCTGATAAATGGTTTAAAGACAGAAACATGGACAAAAACTCTTGAACAAGCACTACATTTTTGGCCAGCATGGGCAAATGCTGAATAAATGACTCCTGATAGAGTTTCATCAATTTCACAACTACTTGTTACAACAATTGCATTCTTTCCACCCATTTCAGCAATCACTTCTTTCTTGTAAGTCTTCTTATCAATCAAGTGCTTATACGTAGCAAAAGACTTATTAAATAATTCTATTCCAACTTTTTTTGAACCAGTGAAAGTAATAAAAGATATTCTAGGATCATCACTTAGTTTAGCTCCAATGCTATGACCAAATCCAGGAATATGTTGAAAGATATTCTCTGGTGCTTGGGTTTGAGAAAATAATTCAAAGAAATATTGAGCTATAAGAGGAGTTTTTTCTGAGCTCTTTAAAATTGTTGCGTTCCCACTCACTAAAGAAGCAACACTCATTCCACAAGCAATAGCTAAAGGAAAGTTCCAAGGTGCAATAATGAGCCCAATACCTTTTGCAAAAACTTCATCTGAATGTATCTTTTCAAACTGCCTTACATAGAAGTTTATAAAGTCTATGGCCTCATCAACATCAGCATAAGCTTCTAAAACAGTCTTGGCTGACTCAATCACAATTAATGAACTTAATTCATCTCTACGGATTCGCATTAATTCACTTAATTTAATTAAAGATCTATATCTTAATGATTTATCTAATCTCCAATCAGATTCGATAAAGGCCCTTTGAGATTTATCAATGATTCCCGTGACATCTTCACTCTTATAAAAATTTATTTTCCCAATAAGTGTTTGAGTATTTGGCGAATAAATAGATACACCTTTATCAGATTTATCAGTGAAATCTAAGGGCAAAGTACTCTTTACTTTTTTAAGAGCTTTGAGATAATTTTGTCTCACCTTTGGTTGAAACAATTCTATGGGAGGATTACTAAAAAAGCTCAACTTGGTTGTGAGATGATCTTCTTTGATCGTACTTTTCTTAGATTTTAAATATCTTAAAGGATCAAAATCAAGTAAAGAGAAATTCTCTTTTCTAGAGTGAAATAAAAAACCAGTCTGAGATGAGTTTTCCATTATTCTTCTCACTAAATAGCTCATACCAATTAATAAATCTCCTATAGGGACATAGTTTCTTGTCGCCCAATTCATCTTTGATATTGCAAAACTTAAAGCTTCAAAGGTCATATGAAGACATTGATGCTCTATGAATTTATTTGGAAATAGTTTCTCTCTTAATGCTTCTGAATAACAATGATCATGAATATTATGACTAGCTAGAGCTAAATCTAAAAACTTCGATTCTAGAATTTTAAAAATGAGTTGGCGATAATGAATATCAGTCTCTACTTTATTTAAAAACTGTGGAGCTATATGGCTATGAGCTTTAGCACTCACAGTTTCAGCGTCCCAGTACGCACCCTTGACTAACCTAATGGGCATACTGATTGATCTTAGTCGAGAGAAGTTTTTAATTTCCTCAAAATGTTGATAAGCATCTTTAAGATAAGCCTGTAAGACTATCCCAGTATCTCCCCAATCTTTATATTTTTCTTTACTAAGTATGTCTTGATAAATTTTCCAAATGCAATCTCTATATTCAAAATGTTCGGCATCTATATTGATAAAAACTTTTCTCTGTATTGCTAAGTCAAAAATCTCCTCTAATCTTGGGCCAACTTGATTATAAGAATACTTATAAGCATGAGGCTTTAGATCATAAGCTAGAGCAGAAACTTTGATAGAAACATGCGCTTTTAATATTCCTGCTGAATTTCTCTCCCCTAATTGATAAATCTCTCCGTAGCCATTGATTGTCTCTAAAACTCTAAGCTTGTAATTATCGGCCTCATTTTTTGTAATGACTAATTCACCTAATTGATCAAAGGTCGCATCTCTAGATGTCTGCATTAAAGATTTTAAAACATTTGTTGCCTCACCCACATTCTCCCCTGCAATAAATCTCTTTGCCATAAACCTAATGATTGATTTGATCATTGGAGTGAGAAAAATTGCTGGTATAACCATGCTAATAAATTTAATAACCTGAAATGCAAGGATATAGTAAAATGGAAGTGGGCGGGCAGACTTATAAATATTATTTTTTATTTTCGCTTGATCATTTAATAAGTTCTCGATCATCTCTAGGAGTGCGTTCTTAATCTCAGTTTGTGATTTATCGTGATCCAAACAAGGAACAACAGCTAAGAATTTCAAAACATGTATTCTTATTAATTCATACTTAGAGGAAAGATCAAGAGAAAAATTTGATATCTTTTCAAGAATGGGAGCTTTATAAGAATCCATATATTTAATGAGTTGTTTTTTTAATTCAGTCTCGCTTTTAAGTAGATCCTCAGGATAGAACTCATCAATATTTTTAAGTTCATGCTTCCATGTTAAGTATTCTATCCAAGAAAAACTAGACTCTTTAGCAATCAATTCTACATCTTCTACAAAGTCGGTAAGCTGTTCATCTCTAAGTTGATCGACTAAAAATAATTCTTGAGATAAGCGTAAACTTGATAGATAACAATTTTTTTGATCAGTAGCTATTGCAAGATTAAATTCAGAATTTGAAAACTCTTCAAACCAAAATAAAGTAATATTTTTTGAGTGATTTAAAAAATTTGATTTTTCAGTTAAAGAAGATGTAACCTCCTGACTAGAATTATCAACTACATTTTGATAATATTCTGGATAATAAAGTACATATTTATTAGAATTTATAAATAAATCACAAGTTTTTATCACACTATTCATACAATGCTTGACTCTATTGGCTATTGAAAATTATCCTTATTATATGAAGATATCTTGTCTTAACAAATCCTTTTTACTCGTAATACTTATAGCTTTGAATATCTTCGCTCAAGAACCCAAAGGTAAACAAAAAACATATAGCACTGAGGACCTTAAGGTTCTTAATAACCAAGGCAAATATATAGAGCTATTTGAGCATCTTTATGATGTTATTCCATCTAAGAGAAAGACTACATGGCAAACCATCTTCCAACAGGCCGTAAGTAACTATATCAAGAAAACTACATTCTCAGACCAAGAAATCGAGGTCCTTTATAGACTGAGTATTAATCCAGACGTGAGTAGCAAAGTTTTAAAAAAGTCTTTATCAGATAAGTTGGCCGATGAGATAGTAAAAGGTCTAGAAAACCCTAAGACTCGAAATCAATCTCAATTAGTCTTGAAGAAATTTTTGGAACAAGAAAATTTTCATTTTACCAAATCTTTTAATATTGGAGAAAAGCTATATAAACTTGGACTTGAACAATCACCCTATGAATTTACATGGCAGCTAATATCTTCTGCATTAAACTCAAATGTCTCTGAAATGTATTGTGATCAAGCTGTTGCCATAGAGTTATTAAAAGAAAAGATTAACTTTAATCAGACAAGCAAGGATGAAAATTCCTTTGAAGTCCTAGGGCAAATAAATGAGCAATGCTGGGAAAAATTCACAGCTAGTCTTTATAAAAATATAGACTTTAAACAAGATGACAAACGTGGACTTTATAAATTACTTTTATCCTCTGGTCTTAAAGATCAAGACAAACACTACCTTGGAGTTATGTATTTATTAATGTCAAGAAAAGATAAGGAATTAACAAATATTTCTTGGAATAGCCTTGATCATCTCAAAGACCATCCAGACAAAAGAACAAAAATTTTAAAAGAAATTAGCTCCCTAGATCCACTTCCTGATCTCAGCTTTACAGGTAAAGACCAGGCGACTTTGAGTTTTATTAATCAATTAAATAATTCTTTTCCAGAATACTTTAATCATTATCTTAAGACTTGTTATCAATATATAAGTGGGATAAAAAAATTCAACATGGGTAATCCAACTATCAATTGCAGAGAACTTATAAGTAAATTAAATAAGGCTCAAATCGATGAGAATATTTATGCTAAAGAGATAAAAAAAATCTTCTCTCCTCATCTGTAAACTAGAAATCGTTACATCAACAAAAAGTGCCAACTTGATGAGGCAATCTTTCTCTCCTAAATATGTGTTAAATGGCCTACATCTTGGCTCAATATATTTGGCTCCTAGATAAGCAGAATCATGAGAAAATAGATATATGAAATATATAATCTTTTTTTCAATCTTTCTTCCTATTGTGTCTTTAGCTCAAACAGAGAGTGATATACCCGCTTGTGATACAAACAAGGAATATAATTCTATTTTAAGTAAGTGTATTCCGATTTGCTCTCAAGCAAATAATGAGTATTACGAGGAATCAACTGATAGATGCCAAAAAGATTGTCCTGCAAATCAGAGAAGAGACCCATTCTCTGGTGATTGTAAAACTGCCCAATATTCAAATCAGGATCTAGGTGAAAAGATAGTTCGAAGGTTTCACGTTGGAGATTCTTGCTCTACCAACAATCCTAAACATAGATATGCCTCAGAGATGCTCCATAAAAATACTACTGACATTTACGCCTTTGAAAATCTATTTATAAAAAATAAAACAAAAGATAGATTTAATTTGCTCAGTGACATTTCAGAAATGATCAATGACTCAAATAATGGATTTCATGTAAAAAGAAATAAAATAACGATTAAGTTTAATAAAGACATGCAAACTCTACGTGAGAGTTTTAATAATCTTCGAAATGCAAAATTTGGTGGTACTGCAAAGTTAAAATATCTTGATAAGCAATATGTTGAGTCAGACCTTGCAAGAGCGGCTCAAAACCCTGGAAGCGATGAACAATATCTTTGGCAAATAAGATTATCTGAAATTAAGAACAAATTTTATTCTGATATGTATGAATTCTATGAAAACTATTATTCGAAATTTAGAGAAAAACAAAAATTAGCAGCAAATCAGTCTACACATAATAGTCAAATCAAGTTTGGACCACATGCTTCTAAAAGATGTAAAGGTGGTGGAGTACTTGGATTTAGAAAGGATGTAAGAAACTGTTGGTCTCATAGATTAGAGGTGAATAGTGCAAATGCCTTTCAAGCTTTGAAGGACTATAAATTCAATTATAGAGAAGATTTAGTCGAATCCACCAAAGATCAAGAGTTAAGTATCTATGAACATATTTTTTCTTATGATCACTTTAAAGCTGATAATGGATTTCAGGAAAATAAAAACTACTTCATTGATTTTCCAGCAAATGAAAATCTAGCTAAAAATCATTGGAAAGACTGGAATAAAAATAAAGGGAATAACTTTGGAGTTCCTTTGGCGCTTCGAGTAGCTAGAGGTGCTGTTAGTGGAGGTATTGGCTTCATTGGACAAAACTCTAATCGATCAAAAATAAAAAGCTCAGACTACAAAGACTTCTTTAAAGATCTCTTGGCGACATATGAATCTACTTCTCACAATACCGCCCAGGAAGTTAAAGGTATTTTGAATAGTAATTTTTCAAACAGTGGATTACAAAGTGATGATTTATCTAGTGCAATAAACAACTCATTTATCTATCCTGAGCTAGGAGTAAAAACAAAATGTCTTCCAGGGTCGGCAGAATACGAATCAGAAAAATGTAAAAAAAGTGTATCAATACAAAGAAACATTATAGCTAAAACAATGAAATACTTCTTTTTATATGCTAATAACTCAAAAAAAGACAACTTAGCAGACATGTTTGAAGGAAGGATTGAAAGTGGACCACAATCAATAGAAAATTTCGATAAGTATGAGTACACTAGTCCTAATAATAGAGGGTTATTTTTTGGTGAGATCAGTCACGCACTCGTAAGAGCTAGAGATAGCTATAAATATCTACGAAGTCCTGAGTACTTTGATTCAAGTGTCAGATGTATTAAAGAGATTATGGCAAAGTTTGATAAGAATGAACCAATTATCTCTGACAGTGATAACAATACAGATCAACAATTTAATCAAGAAAACTCAAACAATTCCAATACTTCAAGTAGTGCTGGAAACTTTGTTGTTACTGACTCATCTGGTGGATCTAACCCTAGCCAATTTGTAAATAGAGATGGTAGTAACACAAATTTTGGTTCTGGAACTTATAGCGTTGATAGTAACAATGGTTCAACTCAAAACCTAGGAGCTAATAGCTCTACAGGAAGTTCTAATACTTCTTCTAACCTTGCAGCTTCATCTCAAGATCAATCAGCAAATGGTGATCAAAGTTCTATAGCAGCAACGATAGGTTCAGCATCAACAAACTCAAATGCTATTGATAATCCTGACACGACAGCAAATACTATTAGTTCTGCTAACACTTTAGCTTCAAGCAGTGGTGCAACACAGTCTTCTCAAAGTAATAATTCAACTCGTAATGGTCGTACTAGAGCTGGTAATAATAATACATATAGTACAAGTAAAGGAAGCTCTAGGTCTTCTAGAAGTTCTGGTAATAGATCAAACTCTTCTCTTTTTGCAAACCTACCAAGTCATTCAGCTAGAAATTCCAAGACTGGAGGAGTATCTGCATCTAGACGACCTGCAAATACTAATGCAGCTTTAAGAGCAAGAGGCCTCAAAGGGCCCCACTCTGGATTATTTAAAAAGATTACTGATGTTTATGTAGAGAATGCTTACCCTACTATTTTTGGGAATTAGTCAAACATTGATCTTGCTTACCGTCTTCAGAAAATACGATGGCATGTAGACCATTTTTACTAATCACTAGATAAGATTTTTTTGTCACAGAGTTATGAAGTGAAGAAACTTTTAAGATCTTTAACTCAAGAGATCCCATTCCTTCAAACTCATAATCAACCGCATCAGCTTCCATAATAAAATCTTCACTATGGTATCTATCAGCATTTAATGTTGAGTTTTTTTCACTTATTAAGTTTAATGTGTGGATATTATTATTTTCTAAACTCAAAGGTGCTATTTCAACTTCCCCACTAGCTAATTTCAAAGTCTGTTTCTTAAAAATTGGGTTGGTAAAGTCGATATTTGTATCTAGAGTATTAACACTGATACAGTCCTTAAGTGAATTTGGTAATTCTCCCATATCGATTAAGTTTTCAGCTTTGGTAACATTGACAACTTCTTTAGCTAGAAACTTTTTATTCTTAACACATTTACCATCTTTAAGTATTTCGTGTTTCTTACATTTCTCAATCTCAAGAGGTGTCTGCTCTGTTGATAGATCTTTATTTTCTTCTTCTACTTTAATCGAAGAGTTTTTATCCATTTTTAAACATTTTCCATGGTGTCTATACTCATCAGATTGACAAGGCTCCCAAGAACTCTCTTTATCATCTGCTACTTTAATTTCAGGCACTATAGATGGTTTGGTTGATTCCACCTCTTCAGTTTTGCTAGTTTCAACCTTAGGAGTTTTTTCATTTTTACTCCCCTGCATCTTTAAACATTTTCCATGATGTCTATACTCAACAGCTTTACAAGGCTCCCAAGAACTGTTTTTAGTCTCTGGTGACTGAGCTTGTGGCTTAGTCGAGGGCGTTGTTGTTTTTACTTTCCCAATTTTCTTTTTCTCAACCTTAGGAGGTGTTTTAGTATTAGATTCTTTCTTTAAACATTTTCCATGATGTCTATACTCATCAGCTTTACAAGGCTCCCAAGTACTCTTTTTAGTCTTTGGTAACTTAGCTTGTGGCTTAGTCGTGGGCGTTGTTGTTTTAACTTTATCAATTTTCTTTTTTTCAACTTTAGTAGAAGTGTTCGTACTAGTTTTTTTCTTTAAACATTTTCCATGATGTCTATACTCATCAGCTTTACAAGGCTCCCAAGTATCTCTTTTTACTTTTGTTTGAGGCTTCGTTGTAGGAGTTGTTTTTACTTTAGTCACTTTCTTTGTCTTGGCCTTTGGAGTTGGTGCTACACTTTTTCTTTTCTTTAAGCACTTCCCATGATGTCTATATTCATCGGATTTACAGGGCTCCCATGTACTAGTGTGATTTTTTTTAGTTTGAGGCTTAGTTGTGGGAGTTGTTTTTACCTTATCAACTATCTTAGTATTGCTCTTAGGTCTATCTGTTACACTTGTTCTTTTCTTTAAGCACTTGCCATGATGTCTATACTCGTCAGACTTGCAGGGTTGCCAACTATCTCTACTTTCTTCTTTGGGAGTATCTTTTTTCTTCATTGTCACATTTAAAATAATTTTTTCTTTCTTAACTTCTTTTTTTTCTACTTTTGCTTTTCGTCCCTTGTAATCATGCTCAGTGTGGGTTTTTCTAGGATGATTTTTCTCATTCTTATGTTTTTTTCTAGCTTTTCTTTTTCTCCCTCTAGAGTCATGTCTTGAATCTGTATATTTAGATTCTTCAACTTCTTTTGGAGATTGCCCCCTTCTACCTTTTGAATCATGATTTGAATCTGTATATGTATTTTTTTTTACTTTCTTAGGAGCTTGAGCTCTTCTTCCCTTTGAATCATGCTCAGTTCTTGTATTTCGAACTTCACTATCTTGTTCATATTTTGACTCATGCCTTCTTCCATCATAATCATGATTGGAATGTGTATTTCTTCTATCAACTACTTCTGGAGACTCAACTCTTTTTCCTTCATAAGAATGCTCAGAATGAGTTCTTGAATCCTGATTTTCGTATTCTCTAGTTTCAGCATCAACATCAAAGTCCCAATCAGAATTTCTTTGTGATTTTTCTCTCTGTCTTCTCGTCGTTTCTTGGCTATCAATTTTTTCGAATTTTCTCTTACATTCCAATCCAACACATTTAATATCTCCAATAACTTCAAATTCATTCTCGCCCGCATCACAAAGAACGATCTCACCGTTAATATAAGAGACCCCATCTATACATTCACCTTCATGGCACTTAAGATATTCTTGCTTATTGCAAATAACTTTTTCGCCATCTATATACTGAAATCCATCAATACATTCATTAGGCCCATTACCAGCATTATCATTATCATTAAAGACCTCTTGATTCCGATCTGTTTGCTCCAAAGGAGCCTTATTGGGATTTACTTTACCATCAAATAAGCTAGCGTTCCCACAAGAAACCAAAAAGGTTAACATTAAAAGATTCATTACATTTGTCATTATTACTCCTAAAAATTTATCTATCTTATTGTAGTTCTCTTGAGCCGCTCATATGGGATGAATGAAGTTATTTCATAAAGCGTCTAAGTTTTATGCATTATTAAGTAAATACTTCTCTAGGAGACAAAAATTAAGCTGTTCTCACTATAATAGAAGGATGACTAGAGTGCTTTATGCCATTTTAAGCCTTATACCTTTGCTAAGTTCTGCCTTCATAGATGATGGTATTAGATTAGATAAGTCCGAGCGCCCCAGTGTGGTCAGGTTATCCATTTCACCATATTTGGGAACTCATTCACTTTCATTTGTTGAAAAAAAAGGTTGGGACTCTTCAAGTTGTACTGCTACTATTGTTTCTCCGAGAGTCATTTTAACTGCCAAACACTGTGTTAGATCTTATCCTAGTAACTTAAACTATGATGATAAGAACAATTTAAGAATTAAAATTTATATAATGGGAATTCATCAAAAAAATCTTAAGATCCAAGGAATATACAAAGTACCATTTGGTAGTAGCACTAAAGATGGAAAACTTGGTAAGCCCTATATGAGATATGATATTGCTGCTATTATTTTAGATAAAGAAAGTTCTGATAAGATAATTCTTAATAATAATGAACTCGTCTCCAACTTATCTTTATGCAAGGTCAATAATGGAGATTACGCTTCATTTACAGGCTTTGGAAATACTGAATCAAGCTGGGAGAATCTCAAACTATTATTTAATTCATCGACTAAGACTTTCACTGAGTTTAATCTTCATGTTAATTACCGTCATAGTCTTTATATAATGACTAGAAATAATTCGGGCTCCTCATTTGATAGTGAGAAATATAATTCCTCGCAAGGATCAATGTCTAATCAAGGTGACTCAGGAGGACCTATAATGAATCAACTTAATGAGGTCATCGCAATTCATAGTGCTGGTAATGTTCAAAGAACCAATTCTTTCAATGCCCCACTTAGAGTGATTAAAAACATTGAGTTTCTCACTCATCTCATCAAAAATAATTTATTGGAAGCTGAAAACATAGCTTGTTATGATCAAGTTAAAGATACAAAACTGATCATTACGGTATTATTGAGTAATAATTAATTTACTCTGAAAGAAATTGGATGTAATCTCCTTATCAATTTTTAAATTTATCTCTAAACCTGCTAAGAAGAACAACTTCATTTTGGACTTTTTTACTCCCAACTTCTTTAAAGAAGATTTTAAAACTCTGTGTTTTTCAATGATGTTTTCATGGTTGCAAACTTCAAATTCAAATGAATATTTATTTTCTCCCAAGTATCTAAAAACAATATTAGAGTTTTGGGTCATTTCTTTTTTCGAATACATATGAAAAATAACCGGAGAATTTCTTCTATCTTTTTTCATCCTTTGGGTTAAGCTCTCAATACTCTGTGAAAAACGCAGATTAATATACTGATGACACCAATTCTGATCATCTAAAGGACAGCTTAGACTTTTTGAGCAGGGATAATTCACTCTATATTCTTGTTCATAAAGGATTGCTTGTATTTTCTTGACCTCGGAGAAACTCTCCTTAGTACCAGGTTCTAACAAAAGTATTCTTTCTGGTTTTATTTTCTTAATAAGGTTATTGGCATAAGTGCTTCCAACTTCATTTAAAGAGTTACTAAAAATTAAAGTCACATTTTTACTAGGGAGTAAATCTAGATCAGTTTGATACTTAATCTTAAAATTAGCATAGTATTTATCTTTTAAAACTCTAGCCTGCTTTAGCATTAACTCGGATGTATCTATTCCAATTAGATCTCCACTCATTTCACCATAATGATGAATAAGACCTATCAATGTCGTCCCAGGACCAGTGCCAAAGTCAATGATATTAGAATGCTGAATCTCACTCACGAGATCAGGAGACAGTCTATCTAAGCAAGCCGAGATCTTTAAAATATTTGTAGAGAAGAAATAACATAAGTAGGCAGATATTTTTGCTTCATCAATGTAGTTTTGATGAATCTTATCCCTAGAGATATTAAAGTTCTTACTCATAGATTCAAGAACTTTAATAAGTTGATGTACATTCTCAAATGGCCTTAAAGCCAAGGAATTAATTTGATCAAATTCGATTGGAAAATTTAACAATTATCTAGATTCTATAGAAGTATAACTTCTAAGAGTTTTTCCAGTATAAATCTGTCTTGGTCTAGAAATAGCCATATTCTGAGTTAAGAGTTCTTTCCATTGAGCCATCCAACCTGGAAGTCTCCCTATAGCAAACATAACAGTGAACATATTAGTCGGAATTCCTAGAGCTCTATAAATAATCCCAGAGTAAAAATCAACATTAGGATAAAGTTTTCTTTCTACGAAGTAGGGATCTTTCAAGGCTTGCTCTGCTAGGCCTTTTGCAATATCTAAAGTAGCATCCTCTACTCCAAGCTTATTTAAAACTGTTTCACAATAAACTTTAATAATCTTAGCTCTTGGATCAAAGTTTTTATAAACTCTATGACCAAACCCCATTAATCTAAATGGATCAGACTTATCCTTAGCTTTTTCGATATACTTTTTATAATCTCCCCCATCTCTTTCGATAGTCTCGAGCATTTCAATCACTTTTTGATTTGCTCCACCATGTCTTGGTCCCCAAAGTGCATTGACTCCTGAGGCCATGCTAGCAAAAATATTTGCTTGAGCAGAACCTGCTACTCTAGCTGCTGTTGCGGAACAATTTTGTTCATGGTCTGCATGTAAAATAAATAAGACATCTAAGGCTTCTGCGATATCATCATCAATTTTTCCAAACATTAAATTTATAAAGTCTGAACAATAACTTAACGAACTATCACTTTTTCCAAAATCTAGTCCTTGGTTATGTCTATAGTTAGCCGCTGCAATCATTTTAATATAACCCATCATTTTCGGAATAAGCTCATCATAATCAGCTTGAGTCAATGAAGAATAATCTTTTGATTCAAAGAAACCTGATAGCCCACAAAGAGCACTTGATAAAACCCCCATCGGGTGAGCAGTCTTTGGAAAAGAATTGATAATATTATGAATTCCATCAGGAAGGCTTGAGGCTTCTTCGATCTTGTCAGTAAAAGCATTTAAAGAAGTACTTGATGGTAATTCACCGTTGACTAGTAAGTTTGATACTTCAAGGAAGTTTGATTTTTCACAAAGCTCCTCTATAGCGTAACCTCTATATCTCAAAACTCCATTTGCACCATCGACAAAAGTAATGTCTGAAGTACAAGCTCCCGTATTTTTAAAACCACCATCGAGAGTAATTGATCCAGTTTGAGATCTGAACTTACTGATATCAATTCCTATCTCGCCTTCACTACCAACTGTAATTGGGGCCTCATAGATTTTTCCATTTACTTCAATCTTTGCTACTGACATTTAAACTCCTAAATTTCTCAAAATTTTCTTTGATAATACTATAACGCATTTTGCACTATTGAAAATTCCTCAGGGACAAAGTGCCTAATATCAGGTCACTTTGCTTGGATAAAGTGCCACTTGTAAATACATTTAGTTTTCCCACTCTCCATATATATTGATTAGCTATGCGTTAAGTCTTGGTACCAAACTTGCAAATATCTCAGTAATCGCAAATGCAAAGCATGACGCTTTGATTATTTAATCTACAAACTAAGGAGATATCTATGTTTGCAAGCAAAAAACCAACTCTCTTAACTAAAATGCTCTTGTTAAATCTGCTGTGTTCTATGTTATTTATTTCGGTAAATTCATTTTCTCAGCGGCGCGGGCCAATTATGGTAGATCCTCCTGGATATGCTAATACACTTAAGTTTGTAGCTTCAGGACTCTATATTCAAAGTCATAGTCGCATGGGAACAATTGTAAAAGTTAAAAAAGAAATCGCTGCTCAAAATGGTAGAGGAATATTACAGGGACTTAAGTTAAAAGAAGTTACTGTCGCAATTCAAAGCCTTGGCTGTGGAGGCTATGGTGGTGGTCGCCATGGACAATACGGAATGGGAGCAAGAGAAGTAAAACTACTTATCAATGGTTATCAAGCAAATGCTATTAAATCGGTAAGACAAGGAAGAAGAGCTGGTGTTAAATTAGTTACTTTTCAACTCTTAGGAAGTAGATACTCTCAATCAAGACATCAAAATATTATTGGTCAAAATATTGGAGCAATAGAAGTACTTGTGAAAGGCCAAAAGTTAGTCAAAAGAGTAGCAGTGGTTGTTCAAAAGCTTAGACAAGGTCGAAGAGCCGGTCAAGGTAGAGGTGGAGTAGTGACTAGACCAGGTAGAAGAGGTGGAAGATTTTAATTCCCTATGAGACAAACATTTTATAAATAAGCAGGTCCCTCTGAAAATGAGGGACCTTTTTTTATGTAGTCATCAAAGAAAATTTTAGAGCTGAAACACATAAATTTTGCAATCAAAAATTACTCATCTACTATAGATTTATGAGACTTGGATATATTGACACATTACCCTTACAGCCCAATGAATTATTTATTATCGCTGAAAGCGGGAGCTTTAGCTTTGAACCACTTGATAAGACTGAGGGATTAAAAGTATTCCATCCTAACAATGACGAAGATATTCATGAACTAGTTCGATTTTATTCAAAATTTTTCAAAGATTTATTCAACCCAGACCATAGTGAGAAATTCCATTCAAAATGTATTACATTTTTTGGTGGATCTTTTAATCCCTGGCACGATGGGCATTTAGCCTGTACAAATTTAATGGAAAAGTACATGGGTGTTGATCACGAACTCATCATTGTCCCAGATATAAGTCCATGGAAAAATAATCAATCTATTAGCTTACTCAAAAGGTGGAATCTATTTCAAAACGTATTGAGCAAATCAGAACACCTAGTCTATCCAGACTTTTTATTTCAAGATCAAAAAAACCCTACTTTTCATTGGATCTCAAGGTTGAAGAAAAATAGAGAAGATCTAGAAGTGAATCTATTAATCGGCTTTGATAGTTTCTGCTCCTTGGAGAAATGGTATGAAGCTAGGCAATTAATCAAACTTTTAAATGGTCTTTATATCGCATCGAGAAATGATATAAGGACTCTCAGAGAGCTCAAGCAAGCGAAGTATAAGGATATTAACCCTAATCTATCTATTAAGTTTCTGGGCCATCACAGGCATGAAAATGTCTCCTCTACACAGCTGAGACAACACAAGCACAAATAAAATAGTTTTACACATTCTAGGAATTCTATACTATATTGAATTTCAAATAAGCGAGAATGAATATGACAGATAATACATTACATACCAGTGTTAAGAGCAAAGATAATAGCGTCGCTAGAGAACAGATCTTAAACTGTGAAACCAAAGACGAAACTGGCCTAAATGATTTTCAAAAACTCCCATCTGAGGATCAAATTCCTATACCATCAGTTGGAGTAAATCGATTTAGAATTCCACTTAAATTTCACCATAAAAATGAAAATACAGTCATGAGCCATGACACCCATGCCACCTTATTTATTAATTTAAAAAAAGAAAAAACTGGCATTAACATGAGCAGACTTTGTAGCATCTTAAACGAGCAAAGTTTAGATGAGGTTGTTGATTATAATTTTAATAAAAAGCTTATTGATCTTTATCAAGAAAAACTACGAGACTATCCAGATGAAAAGTTCTTAGAAAAAGTCCAAGTGAAATTTGAATTTAACTTTCCTCTAAAACAAAAGTCATTAAAGTCAGATAATTGGGGATGGCAATATTATACGTGTGTCTTAGAGTCAATCATGACTGGCGGTAATGACTTGAAACACTTCATCAGTGTTCATTATGAATACTCTTCAACATGCCCATGCTCACTTTCAATGTCTAAACAATATGAAAAAGCTTGGGAGCGTGGTGAGATAAAAGATGGCAATGGAATAGCAACTGCTCACTCTCAAAGATCTGGTGCTTTAACAAAGGTTGAGTTAACGAAACAAGCTGTAGCAGAAGGCTTTTTTATTGAAGACTTAGTGGATCTTTTAAGAATAGCTCTACCTACTGAGACACAAAGTTTAGTTAAAAGAGCTGATGAGCAAGCATTTGCAATCTTAAACGGGGCAAATCCGATGTTTGTAGAGCATGCTAGTAAAAGAGTATATAAAACTTTAAATGCTTCTAATATGATTGCTGACTGGGCCGTAAATATTGAGCATTGGGAATCACTACATAGCCATAATGCTGCTTCGATCATCTATAAAGGAATTGACGGTGGTTTAACTAGGGCCGATTAAAGTTCCAAACTTTATTCTCTGGATCTGTAATTGAGACAGACTTATCCTTAACACTAAAATTAAAATCCTGATCTTTGCTTTGATTTTTATACTTATAAAACCCTACTCTGGTAGATAACTCTTCAAATACTTCGTCTGATATTGATAAATCAAGAAACGGAATACTCATTGATGGTTTTTCTAGGTTGGTTGGAATAAATTGAAACTTTGTATCTTCAATAATCATTTCAACATTATCTCCAAGCATCTTATATTCAAAAGAATCAAATAGAGTTGAAAAAAGATCTAAGAATTGATTAATAGCATCAGTTGAAATGTATATAGTGTTAATCTTACTCACTATTAAATTTTAAGTGGGTAATTGATAAAAGACAAATTTAGAAAGAATCAAAGACTCTATCAATCCTAAAACCAACCTCACCTTCTTCAAATTCACCTATTTTAATATCATAATTGTCATATTCAGCAGGCTTACTACAAACTTCTCCATCAGTCTTAGTCATATAGTGCCCAGATCTTACAAATTTATTTTTCTTTGATCGTCTTTTTAATTGAGTATTGTCTATAAAGTTAAAATCTTCCGCTCCACTAACTAAAATACCTATAATCTTTCCATTCTTACCACTAAAGATGGGAGAACCAGAGTTACCTTCAAAAGTATCTAAATTTGTTACAAATGAATTTTTCTCAATAGAAGTAGGAACAATCATCCCGAGACCACTGTATTTAAGCGGAAGTCCCATGGGTGTGCCAATTGTATAAACTGGATGCTTATCTCTTTGTGACCATTTACTGATGGCCTTAAGAGGTGCTCTGTTTTTTACTTTTTTGGACAGTTTAATGATAGCGAAGTCCTTAGATACATTTTTGCTAGGACTTCCCAATATATCATCTGCAGGATCAATATAACCCGAATATTGGATTTTACTACAAGTATAAATGTTTTTAGGGTCAACAAAAACTTCTGATTGATAATTATGTTCAGCTGTATAATCAAAAACGAAAACGAACTTTTTACAAAAATTCTCCTCAGTTACACAATGTCCAGCAGTCATTAATAAATCTGATGCTACCAAAAAGGTTGTACATTCTGAAGCCATAGGTTGAGCATAAAACTTAACACCCTTACACATTTTAATAGAACTAGAAAACAAATCCATTCCAATGACATCTTCCAAAGCGTCCCAGTCATCTGAATCTAAAAACTCTAAATCTTTGTAAAGAGGAGCAACAATTTTATAATCATATCCTCCTCGAGTTTTTTTTATTGCATCAATAGAAATCATAGCAGCAATAGACTTGGCTTGCTTTCTGATCACGGAGGGAGATTGAAAGATCTCTAACCTATCATCTTTCCCATAAATAGCTGCACTGGCTTCAAATGTGAGGAAAAAAGCGATAAGTAGTAATTTCATGTATAATCCTTTGCAGCAGATTAAACGAAATTTAAGGGGCTTAGACAATTATCAAAGTCTAACAAAATCAATCAAGTTTCATTGAACTTAAAAGAGCTCTTAATAGATTTAAACACATTAGGATCATGCATTCTGAAGATTAGATCAATCTTATGCTTAGAGTTAGAAAGGGCCACTATAAGCTCTTTTAGCAAAATAGCCTGAATGATCTCAGTTTGAGTGATCAATACAGGATCAGACTTATCAAGGTCAAGAAACCTTAAAAATGACTTTCTTGATATTCCTATAACCCACGTATTTTCATGGAAGGTAGAAATTAGTCCACTTAATCTTTTCCATAGTTCAAAATTTTGCTGTCTTGTTTTAGAAAAACCAAAACACGGATCAAGGAGGTGGGGTGAACCATTAAAGAAACTCTTTAAACTGAGTTCACTGTTTGAATAGTCCATATGATCAAGAGTCTTGGACCTATCATCCACTAAATTATGGCAATGAATATATTTTAGTTTTGGGTACTTATTCATTAGCGCTTTAATATCATGAGTTTGACCTGAAACATCATTCCAAATTAATAACTCATCATTATAATATTTCTCAAAACAAGGTTTGCTGAGTAAATATTGAATAGTTTCAATCTTATAAGTATCTATGGAGATTTGAATTTTATTAGGTAATTGATCTAAGACTGGTAAAACGTTTTTATCAAACCTTGATATTTCTTCATTTATCGTTATAGCTTTATTCATTGGAGCACTTGATTCTGCACCTAAGTCTAAGATGTCTACGCCATTATCTATAAGATAGTTCGCATGTTTAAAAAAATTATTCGGATTATTAAAGTTACCACCATCAGAAAACGAATTGGGAGTTATGTTAATAACTCCCATTAATGAAATACTTATATTTTTATATTGAAACATTTAT
>ENA-ORXM01002696-ORXM01002696.1-marine-metagenome-genome-assembly--contig:-NODE-2696-length-19778-cov-5.932795_pt1 | contig 19778 bp, 13 predicted proteins | sample MGYA00237867_ERZ511480 | MGnify/ENA primary metagenome ERZ511480 (study PRJEB26309, sample SAMN06266103) | marine metagenome | isolation source: Algal blade | place: United Kingdom:Sidmouth, United...
ATAACCTCGGCTCCAAGCGGATACACCAAGCACATTTCTCGCCCTTATATTCACAAAGTGGTTTGACGACTCTGGCAGCGCAGCTTCCGCTGGGAGTACATAAAGACACAAACCAGATTCGTCACAAAGATCCATCGAAGCAACCAAAACCTTCGACACAACATATCTCGACTTCGTTCGGTCGTAAAACTTAATCTCGTAACTTGTTGCTACAGATTGAGCATTCTCAGCCTCTCCTCTCTGCCAAATCACTTCGATCGCCGAACCAACAGAAAGCGTCTCTTTCTGCTCGGGAGTAAGTATCGTCACTACAGGTGGCGGCGCCCTCTCCAAATCATAAACATGGAAATAAGCTCGGCTCCATGCAGAAATACCTAGAGCATTTCGAGATCTCACCGCTACAAAGTGATCATCTGATTCAGGCAACGAATCCTCAGCACCCAAAATAAAACGGCAAACGCCCTCTTCATCACACACATCAACCGCTGCCAATGACTCTTGCAGGACTGCGTCTTGCCCTGTTGCTCCGTCATAGACCTTGACATCAAAACTTTCGGCTACACCTTCGCTTCCAACCGACCATTCAACAACGATTTCTTCAGCTACATCGTATTCTGCGTTTGCTAATGGCAATGTGATCGCAGGCAATGTTGGCAACTGTAATGACTGAAAAACACCTGAACTCCAATCAGAACTGCTATGCGATCCTTGGCTTTGTACACGCCATGTTTTTTCAGTGCTCGCATCAATTCCCTCTCCAAGGTTGAGCATCAATTGACATGAACCGGATGAGCCACAAACATCGGTGCTCACTGTTGTATTTGTGTAGAAACTTTCTCTATCACTAGTGAACTTTATGTCTACCACAAAGCCGTTAACACCGTCTAAGGTCGGCACACTCCAAACAAACTCTGTCTCAGTGTTATCGGTACTTAAAGTCGGCGAATTAGGTGCCACCACTGTTGGCATTTCGGCATCAAGTGGCTGCTGTATCGGCTCGCCATACACAGAAGGACTGATATCAACACTATACAAATCTACTGTATTGTCGCTATACCAATCAGAGCTAAAGTAGATACGCTTTCCGTCTCGAGTAATCGTGGCATGGGGTTCGGCCAAATACTGCGAGCCAGAGCTCTGCGCCCAAGCAATGTTGTAGATTTTGGGGTTTTCTTTCAGCTCAACAAGCATGATTCGATCGCACAGTGAAGTTGGCGATTCAGCGGTGACACCCGCAGAGCAGTTGTATGTTGAAACAACTACCCAGCCTGGCACTTCGTAAGCACGACCAGAAAAGTGCAGCGAAGTATTACCTAAACCAAATACATCAAATAATGTACTGACTTCTCGAGTAACTAAGTCGGTGACAAAAGCATTGCCGTAATTAGTACTGCCAATATCATCAAAAGAGACGGAAACATAGCAGTCGTTACCATTGGCCAATCGGCATAGGTCAGCGTGCTGCCCTTCGTTCATCAGTACGTGCTTTTCGCTAAAATCTATGCTGTACGATGCTGTTTCATCGGCTCCAGAGATAACGACATATTTACCCGAATGACTGATACCAATGTTGTCTTGCTGATGATTGTTGTAGTCCAGCGTACCGAGAACGATTCCGCCTTCGCGAACATCAAAACTGACAAAACCCTTGGTTTCCTCTGCTCTTCCACCTTCGACTGCCCACGCATAGCGGTTGCCGTCAGCGCTTGCGCCACCTTCATACAGCGTCATGCCGTAGAGATCGGGACCCCAAGAATCAGGTAGTTTCCCCTCTAGATCAGCAAGCACGGTAACCACACCGGTGGACACTCGGTACTCAAACAACTTGAGAGTTCCGATGTAGGAATTCTGTCCTGCAATGAAACGGATAATATCAGGGTCGGTTGGATGCCAGCGAGGTTCACTTTCATCGTGCATCCAACCCCTAGTAGATGGAGTGTCAGCTGGGAAATCAATGAACTGTAAGTTGCTACCGTCAGCGTTGGCAAGCGCATAACTCATCAAACCTTGAACCGGATGCTTAGCCAGTAGAAGTAATAGGCTGCCATCCGCATTTTCAACTTGAACACGGGAATAGTCATTTTTTGTGATGTATTTTCCGCCAACATCGCCCAGAGAAGCCGAATCGCTTATTCGCGTAATTTGTGTATAAAAATCAGGATCTATAAACGGCACTGCCAGCTCTGGTTTATCTAAAACGGGGCGCTGCAATGATTGAATACCCTCGGCATAAGGTATATAGCCAATCGAACCTTCTTCTACTTCAAAGGCGATTGAATGCCAGTCACTGTAGCCAGAGCTGTTTTCAGAGCGCACACGGAATTGATAACTAGCAGATTCAGGCAGCACTAAATCGCGCTCGATCATGCTACAGTTATTTTCGGTGCAGTTTGCACTTGCCGAGTAGTTCGGTAGATGCAACAACACCTCTGCCGTGCTGATATTCTCAATGAAGATCTCAAAATTAGTCACAGCGTCAGGGTGCGTACTCTGAGTCCAACGAAACAGTGGTGACAAACCCGTGTCAATCTTCACACCATCATCTGGGGCAACAATTACAGGTGCATCTGGGGTAAAACTGCGTAACAAGATATAGTCGGCATTGACCCAAGCAGAGCTTCCACGCAGACCATTAGCGACAATGGCAAAATCAATACGTGTATTTGACGGCAACAACCCTGTGTCCACTTCGTACGCACAGAGGCCTTCGGTGTCACAGATATCTGAGCGTTGCAAAATAGTTTGCTCTACATCTTCTCCCGTTTGCAAATCCCGCGCGACAAGTACAAATGACTTTGTTAATGCAGGACTGGTATCTGTCCAGGTCAAATTCAGTGGTTCAGTGTTTAACACAAGCGTGCCAGCTTCGGGCAAAAGATCAGTCGGTGCAGAAGGAGGGCTTGGCAAGACTGGAATATCGCTATACACCTCTGAGCTGATGTCTACGCTGTACAGATCGATTGCTTTTGACACATTGGTTTTTAAGCTATACCAATCAGAAGCAAAATAGGCGCGCAAGCCATCTCTGCTCATGGTGCCATGCGGCTCAGCGTTATAAGTCTCTCCCGAGCTATGGGCCCATGCGATTTGATACAAGCGTGGATTCGCTGCGAGCTCCACCAGCATCAACCGGTCACACAACGAAGTGGGTTGTGTACTGGTGTCGATACCATTACCAAGGCAATTATACGTCGACATCAAAGCCCAACCAGGCACGTCATGCGCCCTGCCCGAAATGTGCAAGGAAGTATTGCCATAGCCGTATACATCTAACAGGCTATCTACTTGGCCGTTGACGAGGTCGGTCACAAACACCTTGCCTATGTGCGGATGACTCTGATCATTAAAAATCACCGACACATAACAATCATGACCTAGCGTGTTGGTACAAGTATCGCCGTGCTGGGTCTCGTTCATCAGCACACGCTTACTGCTAAAATCGGTAGGATAGGCAGCCGTTTCTTGATGGCCCGAGATAACCGCATAATTACCCGATGGAGTTATCGAAATATTGTCATGGTTTTGATCTGTGTAATCGAGCGTACCAAGAACAACTCCACCGTTACGCACATCGAAGACTACATATCCAACGGTCACCTCGTCAGAGTTTTCTATCGCCCACGCCAGCCGATTGCCATCAGCGCTGAAGTCCCCTTCTAGGTTAGTCATCCCGTAGAGTTCACTGCCCCAATGAGAAGGCAACTTGCCAGTCAAATCTGAAAGTGTTGTTATTTCACCGGTTGAAACTCGATATTCAAAAAGTTTGAGCGTGCCCCGGTATCTGTTGCCGCCGCCAATAAATCGAATGATATCTGGATCAGTAGGATGCCAACGCGCTTCCATTTCATCGTGTAGGCGATCAAAATTTGCGGGGTTATCTCTGCTGCCGAACTCGATCAGTGAAATGTCACCACCGTCACTGTCCATTAGCGCATACGAAGTAATGAAATTTCCATTCCCCTCCCACACGCCATAAACCAACAACTTGCTTCCGTCAGCGTTTTCTATCGGCACACGAGCGTACTCACCCTTTATCAAGGGAAAGCCTTCACGGTGATTGACGTAGTCGGCACTGTTACTCAAACGAGTAACCGTGCCGCCAAGAGGGTCAGTATAAGGAACTTGCCAAGCTGGTTTAGGAACGTCAGGTCGGGTGAGGCTCAATACCCCATTAACGTATGGCACTTCGGCATGTGCGACTGTCAACAGCGAGCAAACGGTTAGCGCTAATACGCCCACCCAGTGAAAAATTTTGGAATTTTGGCCAATCAACTTCATGCTCCAGAAATACGCAGCTAAAACAAACCGTTTCTAGCTAACTTCAGCGCGTAGCGCGCCAAAATCATCAGCTATTTAAACGATTTGATTACAAAATTAGGATGAACAGACTAAATATTATATTTGACTGGCCACCGAACCCTTATATGCCAGTAATGGTATATACACTACAAGTGAGAGGTCGGTAGCACGTCAAGGTTTGAACACAAATAACGACTGTGAGCGAACGGTATTTAATAACAAGACTCAAACTGGCTAGTGCTACCCAAGGAGAGAGTTTTTACTGCATAGCACAGGCAAGCTAGCTACCAGTTGCTACTGGTGCTTGCTAGCCTTCATGACATTACTAGCAAGTAGCAGCGGTGCAGCACTCTTCGCTAGCTAATGATGCATTAAAATTGACGAATCGACGCTAGAAAATGCCAAACAAGCGAAAAACATTCATGTTTTTAAATGCGACCATTGCCTCGCTCTAATTCAGAACCTTTAACCACTAAAAAACTCAGCCATTGCCTCTAAATTCTTTACCGAAAGCGGCTTTTCAAAATATGAGAACACACACTCGTACCCAAGGGCTTGTTCTTTTTCACTGGTTGAACCACTACACATCGCCACTTTGACTTTCGAGTCTTTGTAAAGACTACTGAAATTCGCCAAAAACTCCATGCCCGACATGCGCGGCATATTGATATCAAGCAACAGCACCTCAGGCGGCTCTTCCATTTCCGCAAGAATTTCAAGAGCCTCCTTACCATCAGAAGCGACAATGACATTAATACTCTTATCGTGCCGTGCAACGATCATTCGAGCGAGCAGCTGCTCGGCTTCGTTATCGTCAATAACCATTAAGTTTCTAACTGCCATTTTGCTTCCCAATTGGCGACATCATGCTTTTTTGGCTTCGACCCTATGGGTCGTTTTCGGAAACGACACTTTGAAGTGCGTATATGAGACAGCTGCAAACATAAAACTGGCCAAAAGGTTCTGAAAATAGACAAGAGACTGAAGATGGCGCGAAAGATCAGTTGCGCCCAAGAAAGGCAAGGCATTAAATGGCGCTTACCCTTACTCACTACGATTCGTCTCGCACGATCTATCGGGCAACTTACAAAGCAACTTTAAGGCAAAAATAGGCTCCCTGCTCTGCAGCTACTCTGGCGTCATTAGCGCATGTCAAAGTAAGTATTTGCTGAATAATTTTTAATGCGCTACTCGCTGAGGCTGTAGAAAAAGTGAGTTTGAATTTCGTGTAATTTAGCTCTTACAACGTTTCTTGCAAATTATTCAACAGTAATTATCGGCAACGCTCCTTGAGCCTTTTGATGCCGACCCACGCTGTTTTTGGCTACAACTAACATCCATGTCCAGATCAGCTGCACACACCGGCTCGCTGCACGTATAATCGGCCACAATCAAACCAACAACGGAGACAGACTACCCATGAATGACTTGCAGAAAGTTATCGAGGAAGCATTCGACAACCGCGATCAAATATCCGCCAGCAGCTGTGATGCCGATATCCGCCGTGCAGTAGAACAAGCGATTGACCTGCTAGACAGTGGCGAAGCCCGTGTTGCAGAACGTCGTGGCGTCGGTGAGTGGGAAGTTAATCAGTGGCTAAAAAAAGCTGTGCTACTTTCTTTCAAAATTCGCGACAACGCGCCAATGCCCGCCGGTGGCTTCACGCAATTCTACGACAAGGTACCTAGCAAATTTGCCGACATGACTCCGGAGCAGTTTCAGGCTAGTGGCGTGCGTGTTGTGCCCCCGGCAGTAGCACGTAAAGGCAGCTACTGCGCACCCAACACGGTGCTTATGCCATCCTATGTCAACATTGGTGCCTATGTGGATAGTGGCACCATGGTTGATACTTGGGCGACTGTCGGGTCGTGCGCGCAAATCGGTAAAAACGTCCACCTCTCCGGTGGAGTCGGCATTGGTGGTGTGCTAGAACCACTTCAAGCGGGCCCAACTATTATCGAAGACAACTGTTTTATAGGTGCGCGTTCTGAAGTTGTGGAAGGCGTGATTATAGAAGAAGGCTCTGTCATTTCGATGGGCGTTTACATCGGTCAAAGCACCAAGATTTATGATCGCGAGCGCGACGAAGTAAGTTATGGCAGAGTCCCAGCTGGCTCTGTAGTTGTCGCTGGCAACTTGCCATCTTCTGACGGGAAATACAGCCTCTATTGTGCCGTTATCGTCAAACGCGTCGATGCAAAAACTCGCGCCAAAACAGGTCTAAACGAACTACTGCGTGATATCGACTAAACATGTCAAAGCTTACGCTGTACGGGATTCCCAACTGCGATACGGTAAAAAAAGCGAGGCGCTGGCTCGACGAGCAAAGCATCGCCTATGTGTTTCACAACTTTAAAAAAGACGGCGTACCAGCTGCTTCGCTTGCCAGCTGGGTTGAAACGCATGGGCTAGATAAAGTAGTGAATCGTCGCGGTACCACATGGCGCAAACTCAACGACGAACAAAAAGCAGTTGTTGAGGCTGGCGGAGACGCGGCTCTTAAACTACTGGCAGCTGAGTCTTCTATGATAAAACGGCCAGTGCTAGAAACAGCAAAACATACGCTGATTGGCTTTTCTGTTGAAGATTGGTCAAGTGCTTTAAAGCTCTAACCCACAGCTCGCAGGTATCACTCGGATACCTGACTTGCGGGTACAACAGTCACACTATTCCACCACGCCTCCATTGTCAGTTAACTGATTTAATCTAGTGTCTTCAGTTGCACATTACAGTGCCGATAGCTTTATCAACGTGAGAGCAATCGACAACGAGGAACTGTCGTGAAAGTTTTAGTCGTGGATGACAGCGCATCAATGCGCATGATAGTTAAACGGACGTTGAAGCAAGCGGGGTTCGACGGCCTAGATTTTTCAGATGCTGCAGATGGCCTTGAAGGTCTAAAGCAGCTCGACGAAGTGAAACCAGATTTAGTGCTGTGTGACTGGAACATGCCGAATATGAACGGTATCGACTTTTTACGCAAAGCACGTGAAGACGGTAATTTAGTGAAGTTTGGCTTTGTAACCACCGAATCAACCACTGAAATGCGTCAAGCTGCAAGGGAGGCTGGCGCCCAGTTTTTAATTGCCAAGCCATTTAACGCAGACACATTCCAAAAAGCACTGCGCTCGGTTATCGGCTAACTCAAAGTAGCTATAGCGCCACAGCGCTGCAGCAACACCAAAGCAGACACTAACGCTTGCCGCCTTCGGCAAGCCTTTCTGCTGTGGTCTTCGCTACTTTGTCGCGTAAATACACCGGCAAAGCTTGCTCAACCGTTAGCGTATTCCCGCTGGCAAATCCAGGCAAAGCTAAGCGCAACACATCTTGGGCTTCCGGCCTGCGCGACCCCATATGACGGTGTACAGTCGATGCACTGACCGATTCAAGCGTTTCTTCGTGCTCGTCCCAGCCGGTGCCTATGCCCACCCACTGGTTGCCTTCTGGCAAAGCGATCGCCTGCGGATCGCATACCGACTCTTCGCCCACAAGCGCAGCAACTGATTGGCTGCAATCATAACAACCCCAATACACCTGACCCATGCGTGCATCCATCGCAACCGCGGCGTGTTTGATACCCAACTCACGCTTGGCGCCTTGTGCGACAGCGGCGAGCGAAGAAACAGCGATGATAGGAAGCTCGCGCGCGTAAGCCAAGCCCTGTGCAGCACTGGCAGCTATGCGCAGCCCCGTAAAACTACCCGGTCCTCGCGCAAAAGCGACACCGTTTATATCGTTCATTGTAGCGCCAGCCGTACTGAGTAGCTCTTGCACCATTGGCAAAAGCAGTTTTGCATGCTCATGTGTATTCAAAAAGCGATGAGAGCTGATTTTTCCGTCGTATAGTAACGCGACTGAACAGCTTTCAGTGGAGGTATCAAGTGCTAAATAATTGCGACTCACGCCTCTTCCTTATGCTGACGCTGGCGATCAAAAAATGTCACAACTTTGTCCATCAAACGGGTTCGATGCATACGGGGCAAACTGTTTAAAAACAGCTTGCCATAAGCCTTTTCGGTTAATCGCGGATCACAAAGAACTAACACACCTTGGTCTGTTTCATCGCGTATTAATCGACCTACGCCCTGCTTCAGCTGAGTGATCGCCTGAGGGATTTGATAATCCATGAATGGATTGCGCCCGCCGCGCTCCAAAGCCTGAATGCGTGCCTTAGTCACAGGATCACCCGGAGAACCAAAAGGTAACTTGTCAATAATCACGCAGCTGAGTGCGTCGCCCCGCACATCCACCCCTTCCCAGAAGCTCGATGTGCCAAGTAACACACCATTGCCAGCATTCCGGAAATTGTCGAGTAACTCTGTTTTACTGCCTTTACCTTGTACATAGATTGGAAAATCAAGTCGATCTTCAAAGTAATCTGCTGCTTCATTCAGCGCGCGGTGGCTAGTAAACAACATAAAACAACGACCACGACTGGCTTGTATTATTGGCAAAGCCAGTTCCAGAACGGCGGTGCTGTAATTAAACGAGTTCGGCTGAGGCATACCGGGCGGTGCAAACAACATGGCATTTTTCATGTAGTCAAAGGGGCTATCAGCGACGCATTGATCCGCGTCTTTGCTGATTCCCAGAGACCGCCTGAAGTGGTCAAACGCACCATTAACCGTCAACGTGGCCGAGGTAAAAACCCAAGCTGCAGGCAACCCAGCCATAGCACGGGCAAACGGCCCTGCAACATCCAATGGTGTTAAATTAAGTGAAAACCCAGTGGCATAGGTTTCGAACCAAGTGATGAACTCATCATCCTTGTCGTCGTCAAAGTTTTCTAACAGCGCCATTTGACGCAACACGCGTTTGTGGCAGGTCTCCAACGCTCGACCGCGTTCACTAGACTTATCCAAAGCTCGTTCGAGTTCAGCATAACAGGCTTGTATATTAGGAAAAGCTTCAGCTATTTCGGGGCTGTCAGAAATTTCTAGCCAAGCTGCGCGGCGCTTTTCGAGACCCATCGCGAGACGAAAATCACGCACGGCTCGCTCAAGATCTTCGGCCAGTAATCGCAGCCCTGCCTCATCGGGAGCTTCCGTCAACTGAGCAGCGATTATATCGCGCGCCAATTCTATAATTTGGCGCGACGCCAGACGTTTACCAAAAAAGCTGCTGGCCACTTCGGGCAGCTGATGGGCTTCGTCAAAGATAAAAGCGGCAGCGCTGGGCAGAATCTCACCAAAGCCTTCTTCTTTGAGAGCCAAGTCGGCACAAAACAAGTGATGGTTAACCACTACTAAATCAGCTTCTTGTGCTTTTTTACGGGCCTGCAGTACAAAGCAGCCTTCGAACTCATCGGCCTCATGATCAGCGCAGACATCTATATTGCTAGTCACGTGTGACCAAATTGGGTCATCTTCCGGTACAGCTGACAGCTCGCTAATATCGCCGCTGACCGTGTGCTCCGCCCAACGCGCTATTTTAGCCAACTGATTTTGGTTTTCTGTGGCAGACAGATGCGGGCTGTATTGCGCTTTGGCCAAACGATGTTTACACAAATAATTCGAGCGACCTTTGAGTAGTGCCGCTCTAGGCTTTTGCTTAAACATGCCAGACACCACCGGCAAGTCTTTGAGAAAAAGCTGATCTTGCAAATGGCGCGTACCGGTGGAGACGATTACTTTTTCACCGCTCAGCAAGGCCGGTACAAGATAAGCAAACGTTTTACCAACCCCAGTACCGGCTTCCGAAACCAAAGTGCCACAGCTGCTTATCGCCGCCTCAACGGCTTCAGCCATTTTGATTTGACCTGGCCTGGATTTGAAACCGTCTATTCCTTCGCTGAAGGGACCACTGTCCCCCAGCGCCTTGGCTGCCAGGCTAATCATGTGTTGTCTGTTTTATCCGTCAGGGGCGAAATTGGTTGGCTTTCACCAAGGCTTGCTCAGCCCCAGCGATGTCATTATTGACTTCACGAGCCCGCTGAATAATCAACCAGTTTCTGTACACCAAGGTGTTGTTACCGTTGGCTAGCAGATTCGAGCGATCGGCGTACTTTTCGGCCGGCTCTGGCTTATTTAAACGAAGCGCCATTTCCGCTAGACGGCTCCACACAACAGGGTCGGAAGGTTCAAGCTCCAGCGCTTTGCGCAAGTGTCGAAACGCGCCCATAAAGTCGCCACTTTGGCGAGCTACTTCAGCTTGCTGCCAAGACGCTACGACCTCTGCGTTACTGAACGAGTGCTGCACTGCTCCACTACTACTGGTAATCGGTTGCGGGCTTTCATCAGTGGTGTTGCGCTGCATCACACCACAGCCAGAGATCGCCGCAATTACCGCAACCAACACCAACGGCCGAGCTGCCTGTAATGTCCTCAGTTTCTGAACCTTCATGGTGTTTGTTACTCCCACTCAATAGTTGCTGGCGGCTTGCCCGAGATGTCATAGACAACCCGCGACACACCATCCAATTGGTTAATTATGCGCCGCGATACCTCGTCGAGGAAATCGTACGGCAAGCGCGCCCAATGCGCCGTCATAAAGTCCACCGTCTCTACCGCTCTCAATGCAATCACAGGTGCGTAACGTCGACCGTCACCGGTGACCCCCACCGAGCTGACAGGTAGATAAACAGCAAAAGCCTGCGAAACTTTATCGTAGAGATCGTGTTCGCGCAGTGCCGCTATAAAAATAGCATCTGCTCGGCGCAATAGGTCCGCAGCGGGTTTTTGTACTTCACCGAGTATACGTACACCTAGCCCAGGCCCCGGGAAGGGGTGACGATAAACCATCTCGGGTTTCAGGCCCAACTCAACACCTAACTTGCGCACTTCGTCTTTAAATAGCTCGCGCAACGGTTCGAGTAGCTGCAGCGCCATATCATCAGGCAAGCCACCCACGTTGTGGTGGCTTTTGATCACATGCGCCTTGCCGCTCGCGGCCCCTGCCGATTCAATCACATCAGGATATATCGTACCTTGCGCTAGCCACTCTACATCTTTGAGTTCGGTTGCTTGGCGATCAAACTCTTCGATAAATTGATGGCCAATTGCTTTGCGCTTTAACTCGGGATCAGAAATGCCCGCTAATTTATCCAGAAAACGCTGCTCTGCATCAACTCGGATGACACGCACGCCCATATTGTCGGCAAAGGTTTTCATCACCTCGTCGCCTTCGTTAAGACGCAGCAAACCGTTGTCGACAAACACACAAGTGAGCTGATCACCGATAGCTTTGTGCAGCAGTGCTGCGACCACGGAGGAATCGACTCCACCAGACAGCCCCAACAAAACGCCATCGCTGCCTACTTGCTCGCGAATGTGAACAATGGCGTCTTCGATTATATTGCCCGAAGTCCAGAGCCCATCACAGCCGCAAATATCACGGACAAAACGCTGCAGAATCGCGCCGCCTTGTTTGGTGTGCGTGACTTCAGGGTGAAACTGCAAGCCATAAAAACCACGTGCCTCATCGGCCATTCCAGCAAACGGTGCTGAGTCGGTACTGGCGATACATTTAAAGCCTTCTGGCAGCTTTTCAACGCGGTCACCGTGGCTCATCCAAACATCTAATAAGCCATGCCCTTCTGCGTTCGTCTCGTCTTGGATGTCTCTAAGTAAGGCGCTATGACCACGTGCACGCACCCTTGCATAACCAAACTCACTGTGATCGGCCGAAGCGACTTTCCCGCCCAATTGTGCCGCCATCGCCTGCATGCCATAACACACACCCAACACCGGCACACCCAGCTCAAACACCACTTGTGCAACGCTGTAACCGTCTTTGATACTGGTAGCCGATTCCGGTCCGCCACTCAGAATAATGCCGTTAGGCTTAAACGCTGTTATGGCATCCGCTGCCATATCACCGGAGTGAAGTTCGCTGTAAACCCCAGCTTCGCGTACTCGACGCGCGATTAGCTGAGTAAACTGTGAACCGAAATCTAAGATCAGTATGCGTTGCTGGTGGATGTCTGCTGTCATGGTCGCTTCAACTTGGCAAATAAAAACGCCAACGCTGTGCAATTGCAGGTCGGCTTTAGCGGTTTGTGGGCAGGCTGATCAAACGCTGTTGAACAGCCGCCATGTTTTAGAACTTATCGCGAACGATAATTAGGCGCTTCTTTAGTTATAGTCACATCGTGCACATGGCTCTCTTGCATGCCTGCACCTGTAATACGGACAAAGCCTGTTTCCGTGCGCATTGTTGTAATATCCGCACACCCGCAGTAGCCCATACTGGCGCGTAGGCCACCCAACAACTGGTGGATAACACCATTCATCGGACCTTTGTACGGAACGCGACCTTCGATACCTTCCGGTACAAGTTTTTCGGTGGCGCTGCCACTCTGGAAATACCGATCAGATGAGCCACGCTGCATTGCTCCAATTGAACCCATGCCACGATAGCTTTTGTAAGAGCGGCCTTGCCATAGTTCAACTTCACCTGGCGCTTCTTCAACGCCGGCAAACATGCTGCCGATCATCACGCAGGTTGCACCGGTAGCAATGGCCTTGGACAAATCGCCTGAAAAGCGAATACCGCCGTCGGCAATAATGCCGATGCCCATGTCACCAACTGCTTGTACAACATTATCGACAGCAGTAATTTGCGGCACACCAACACCCGCCACAATTCTTGTTGTGCATATAGAGCCCGGACCAATGCCGACTTTCACACCGTCGGCACCTGCGTCGACCAACGCTCTGGCAGCGTCACCGGTGGCAATGTTTCCACCAATCACATCAACCTGGGGAAAGTTCTTTTTAACCCAAGCGAGTTTTTCGATAACACCGCGACTGTGACCGTGGGCCGTGTCTACCACAATCACGTCGACACCAGCCTCGACTAGCGCCTCGACACGCGTTTCAGTGTCTTCACCCGTGCCGACCGCAGCGCCGACAATCAAGCTGGCGTTTTCGTCCTTACACGCGTTGGGAAAGTCATGAGACTTTTGAATATCTTTGACGGTCACCATGCCCCGAAGAGCAAACTCATCTGAGACAACTAGTACTTTTTCGATCCGGTGTTGGTGCAATTTTTCTTGCACTTCAGCGCGACTGGCGCCCTCACCCACTGTGACGAGCTTGTCGCGTGGAGTCATCACTACAGAGACTGGCGAATCGAACCTTGTCTCAAAGCGCAGATCGCGTTGTGTAACAATGCCCACCAATTTATCACCGTCAACGACTGGAAGGCCGGAGATACGATGGGCTTTGGTGATGTCCAATACTTCTTGCACCGTCGTGCTAGGTGTAACGGTTAGTGGCTCACGGATCACGCCAGACTCGAACTTCTTCACCTTCCGCACCTCAGCGGCTTGGCGATCGGGCGTCATGTTTTTATGCACGATGCCTATACCACCTTCTTGCGCTAGAGCTATGGCCAGTCGCGATTCGGTGACTGTATCCATCGCTGCAGACGCCAGCGGAATATTGAGAGAAATACGGCGAGTTAATCGTGTCTTGAGATCGACGTCCTTGGGCAGGACTTCCGAGTGAGCGGGGACCAACAAGACGTCGTCAAAGGTGAGTGCCTCACTGATTATGCGCATGGGCTTAAACTGACTCCAGAACTGGTGTTTGCGAGGGCCGACACGCCTTTCGACGGCCGACAAAAACGGAGTATACCAGTGAAAGCCACGCGCGACACCCGTGACTTAAGCTCTAGCACTGGCCGCCCGCTTGACGCTGCTATATAGTGTTCTGCTATCTCAATCACCGAGACTACAGCTTGGAGCGAGAAAACAAGCCTTTGCTGGAACCCCAGCGCGACATTTTTAGTGTCAGCCGGCTCAACCGAGAAGTCAGCGAGCTACTGGAATTAACTCTTGGATGGGTCTGGGTTGAAGGCGAGCTCAGCAACTTGGCGCGCCCCGCGTCTGGCCACCTCTACTTTTCTCTGAAAGATGCGCGAGCTCAAGTTCGCTGCGCGCTGTTCAAGCAAAAAGCTCGACTGATCCAAATCCCGCTTGAAAACGGACAACAAGTTCGTTTGCGTGCGAGAGTGGCGCTTTATCAGCCACGCGGCGATTACCAGCTCATCGTTGAGCACATCGAAGATATTGGCGCCGGTGCGTTGCAGCGCAAATTCGAACAGATCAAAGCCAAATTAAACACCGAGGGGCTTTTTGAGGCTTCACGCAAAAAACCTCTGCCTCCAACCCCCAAGACCATAGGCGTGATAACTTCTGCCTCCGGTGCAGCCGTACGTGATGTGGTGCATGTATTGGCTCGGCGCTACCCCTTGGCGCGTGTGATTATTTTTCCAACACTGGTGCAAGGTCCTCAGGCGCCGGCAGCTATCACGACCGCGATTGCGCGCGCTGATGCACACCCAGAGTGCGATGTTTTATTACTCGTCAGAGGCGGCGGCTCATTGGAAGACCTTTGGGCATTCAATGAAGAAATAGTTGCTCGTGCGATTGCCAGCTGTGTCCGCCCGATCGTCAGCGGTGTTGGGCATGAAATTGACACAACCATCGCTGACTACGTGGCCGATGCACGTGCGCCCACACCCTCTGCGGCCGCAGAACTGGTCAGCCCTGACATCGATGTGATGCGACGCGGCCTTGTCGCCACTGAACAACGCCTGCGCAACCATGGTCGCCGCTGGCGCACGGACTTACAACAGAGAACCAACAGTCTGTTGCGAAGACTGCAGCTCTGCCACCCGCAGCGATTGCTGCAACAGCAGCAGCAACGCCTCGACAATGGCGAAGCACGTTTACACAATTCACTGCAACGAGTGATACAACAACACAGTGCGCGCTATACACGCATGTCTGCACGATTGGCGATGCAGTCACCAGAGCAGCTAGTCAGCCGCAACAACCAGCGACGCGACAATTTACAGCTACGGCTAGCGCGCGCGATGCAAGTGAACCTCGCACGAGCAAGCCAACAATTAACGGGAAATATTCGCGCGCTTGATACCGTCAGCCCACTCGCAACCCTCGAACGCGGCTATGCAGTGGCGAGGCGTCAGAGCAACGGCGAATTGATCACACGAACAGCACAACTGAACGTTGGCGATGAAATAGAGCTTTCATTGCGTGACGGCAAAGCAATTAGCCGGATTGAAGCGCTAGAATCCGCCACACAAAATCCAACAGGCGAGTAAGATCGCCAGTTGTCAGGTTGAGTAACATAGTTTGAGTAACAAAAAGGAAGCACAAAAATGAGCCAATTCACCAAGATTACGGATGACTTTGCCGTCGCACCACAGCTACCACCTGCTGCTCTAGATGTTGCTGCTAAAGAAGGCTTTCACACCGTTATTTGTAATCGCCCCGACGGCGAAGACGCAAATCAGCCGACGCTGGACGAAATGTCCAAGACCGCCACACGTGCAGGTATGGCATTCCACGCTGTTCCGTTTGATATGCACAGCTTAGATCGCGGTGTCATCGACAATTTCGAAGCGGCAATTAATACGGCCAATGGCCCAATTCTGGCGTATTGCCGTTCGGGTACACGCAGTACCATCGCTTGGTGCGTTGTTCAGCGCCGCGCAGGCCGAAACATCGACGATGTACTTTCAGCGGCTATGGCCGCTGGCTACGATTTACGTGCGCAAGCCGCAATGATAGAGTCGCTTGTTTAAGTAACTTATTGATATAAATACAAATAATGTATCTATTTCATTGATAGACAAATGCAAATAACGCAACTGTAAACCGCACTATAAGTTGAACGCGTTCACATTTTGTTGCATTTACATTTACAGATATGGTATTAAACCCTGTTTTCAAGAATGGACCTAAGAAGAAAAGCACATGGCCAATGAGAAGGAAGCGAAAAGTAGAACAGACGTCGCGGTATTCACCCCGTATGTAGAAAAGGCGGGCGAGGAGTACATGAACGCCGAGCAGTATGCGCACTTCAAGGCCATTCTGCTGGACTGGAAACGTCAACTCATGGAAGAAGTCGATCGTACGGTCGGCCACATGAAAGATGACGCCACCAACTTTCCCGACCCCAATGATCGCGCCACGCAAGAAGAAGAGTTTTCACTCGAACTTCGCACCCGTGACCGCGAGCGTAAATTGATCAAGAAGATCGATGAATCACTGCGTTTGATCGATAGCAAAGACTACGGATTTTGTGAAAGCTGCGGTATCGAGATAGGCATTCGCCGTTTAGAAGCACGTCCAACGGCGACCATGTGCATTGATTGCAAAACAATGGAAGAAATTCGCGAGCGACAGTCGGCTTAAACCCGACTTGTGAGCGATTACGTAGGGCGCTTTGCGCCCTCTCCTTCCGGGCCTCTGCATATGGGCTCACTGCTGGCAGCACTTGCCAGCTATCTTCAAGCGCGTCAAAACAACGGCCGATGGTTGCTGCGCATTGAAGACATTGACCCAACACGGGAGCCTAGAGGCGCAGCGGATAACATCATCGACTGTTTATCTGCCCACGGTTTGATGCACGACGGCGCTGTAAGCTTTCAATCTACACACAGCGACCGCTACGAAGACGCCCTTTCAAAGCTGCGACAAAACCAACGACTCTTTGCTTGTCGCTGCACGAGGTCAACACTGCGCCGATGCGCACAACAAAGTCAAAGCAACGCCTACCCTGAAACCTGCAAAAACTTAAACCTGCCAGAGCAAAACTGCGCGCTTAGGCTACGCCTAGCGGACAATTGCCGGCATAGCTTTGAAGACCAGCAAATGGGTACTCAATGCGAAGATTTGCGCAAGACCTGCGGAGACTTTGTGCTACGAAGGCGCGACGGCTTATACGCATATCAACTGGCTGTTGTGGTTGATGACGCAGCGCAAGGCATCAGTGAGGTTGTGCGCGGTGCAGACTTGCTGGACAACACCGTACGTCAAATACACCTGCAATATGCGCTGGGACTCGCGCAGCCTCGGTATTTTCATTTGCCCCTTATGCTAGGTAACAACGGCTTAAAATTAAGCAAGCAAAATCATGCGCCCGCTTTGGATATTCGACTTGCGCGTCAAAATTTAGCGCAGGCATGGGCCTCGCTAGGACAAAAACCACTGAGCAACCAAACAGACTGCCATGGATTTTTAAAACAGGCCATTTTGCAGTGGAATCCGTCGCTTATCCCCAAGACCTGCGAAAGTAAGGCCTAAGAGCGCGATGCCGCACCCTCTTTGAAGGCCGAGCACAGAAACAGCTCACCAGGCCAAAAATAACAGCAAAGCTAACTTGCTCTATAGTGCTCGTTGCGTTACCTTTGGTAACACAGCGTTTGACGTTATATTGCACATGAACCAAACCCCTAAAGCAAACGACCCTAGACCACCACTCGACCGCGTTGTCATGCTGTTGTTGTTGGCTGCATTGCTGTTTGCCTCACCACTATTCGACTGGCTACTTCACCAACGACCAGCTTGGTATACACCCTTTGTGCTCTGGGCAATATTAATCTTGGCGATATTCAGTGCCAACCGCGGTGACAGCGACACATGAGTGCTTGGGTCGTCTTATTTGCCTCTCTGAGCTACCTAGCGCTGCTGTTTTTACTGGCGTGGCTCGCTGAGCGCGGCACCATTCCATTGTCAGTCGCACGCCACCCACTGACCTATACCCTGTCGCTGGGTGTATACGCCACCAGCTGGTCCTTTTATGGCAGCGTCGGCTTGGCACAAGACGGCGGCTTTTTATTCCTCACCATTTATTTGGGCTCAACACTGGCTTTTGCAATGACGCCGGTATTGCTACAGCCCATCTTTCGGTTGGTACGCGATTACCAGCTCGGTTCACTTGCAGACCTATTTGCCTTCCGCTACCGCAATAACAGCGTCGGCCTATGGGTCACAGCGGCCATGTTCGTGGGCTCTATCCCGTACTTATCACTGCAAATACGTGCAGCTACACAGTCCGTGCAAATGCTGATTCAAAACGTTCCTACAGATACCCTCGCAGCGGCATTCTGTGCCGTGCTTACGGTGTTTGCGGTACTTTTTGGCGCACGCCATTTGACGCCACGGGACCAACACGAAGGTCTCGTCGTCGCGATTGCTTTTGAGTCTGCAATCAAATTAATAGCCCTGCTAAGCGTCGGTATGTTCGCCATCTTTGGTGTGTTTGGCAGTTACAGCGACTTGGAGCTATGGATTGCCCAAAGACCAGAGGTACTCGACTCGCTTTACCAACCTGTGGAAGAAGGCTCATGGCTAAGCATGATGGTGCTGTCCTTTTGCGCCGCCTTCCTTCTGCCGCGCCAATTTCACATGATGTTTACCGAGAACCACAGCTCGCGGTCTTTGCGCATTGCCTCGTGGGGCTTTCCGCTGTATTTGCTGTTGCTCAATCTGCCAATCATCCCCATTTTATGGGCCGGACAAAGCCTGACCCCCGACACCTCTGCCGACCTCTACGTGATGGCGGTGTCGCTAGCTGCGGACACGCCTTGGCTTTCATTGCTCGCGCTCATTGGCGGCATGTCCGCAGCGAGCGCCATGATGATCGTCGCCACGCTGTCGCTCTCATCAATGGTGCTCAATCATTGGGTTGCGCCCGCTGGCATGACGGCCCCTCAAGCACAACACAACCTGTATCGGGCCTTACTGTGGAGTAAGCGAGTCGCCATCAGCGTCATTATTCTCTGCGCCTACGGCTTTTATCAGGTAATAGAAGACAATTCCGGTCTGGCGCAAATGGGCCTGATCTCTTTTGTCGCCGTAGCGCAGTTACTGCCTGGCATGGTGGGCCTGCTGTTTTGGCAACGCGCTAACAGCGAAGGTTTTTTACTGGGTTTAGCCGGTGGTTTCGCCATGTGGTTTGCCATTCTAATCGTGCCACTGTTAGTCAACTCCGACATCCTTGATCAACAGATTGATCTTGCAGCAATCTTCGGTTCTGAAGGCAGCGACATCTGGACAATTGCCACCTTTTGGACACTCACTATCAATGCACTGCTGCTGATTGTTGGCTCGTACGCCACACGTACATCCGACGAGGAAATCGAGGCAGCAGAGCTGTGCATCCACAGGGGCACAAGGCAGCTCTCGGGTACCGTGCAAGCGCTCTCTCCCTACCAGTTTAGACAGCAGTTGCAACAAGTGATGGGACCATCAGCTGCAGAAAAAGAAGTGCGTAATGCACTCGCCGAGCTTGCACTAGATTGGCAAGAATCCCGTCCACCTGAGCTGCGCCGCTTACGAGAACGCATCGAGCTCAACCTCTCTGGCCTACTCGGCCCGACACTCGCGCGACTGATCGTTAACGATCGCCTTCGCCTGCAAAAAGAAACCCACGCAGCACTATCCGATAGCTTTAAACGCTTGGAGATGCGACTAGAGAATTCACGCAATCGACTTCGTGGGGCTGAAAGAGAGCTCGATGAAATGCGCCGCTACCACCGCGATGTGCTGCAAGAGCTTCCGATTGGCGTGTGCTCATTAGACACCAACGGCACCATCGTGATCTGGAACATCACCATGTCGCTGATTTCTGGCATAGTGGCAAGCGATGCGCTAGGCCAAAGCACAACCGCGCTCGTCGCTCCGTGGGGCAAGCTTTTATCCGACTTTGCCAAGGCTGACTCCA
>ENA-ORXM01002698-ORXM01002698.1-marine-metagenome-genome-assembly--contig:-NODE-2698-length-19767-cov-3.945455_pt1 | contig 19767 bp, 26 predicted proteins | sample MGYA00237867_ERZ511480 | MGnify/ENA primary metagenome ERZ511480 (study PRJEB26309, sample SAMN06266103) | marine metagenome | isolation source: Algal blade | place: United Kingdom:Sidmouth, United...
GTTAAAATTGTTAGCTTTTTGCTCTCTTTTCAGACACTTAGAAAAAATAGTGAATCTGCTTGCCATGCAGGAAGTCGTGGGTTTGAGTCCCATCTCCCGTTCGTACAATCAATTAAATTAAATACTTAGCTCGAAAAACGAGCCTTAAAAATCACTCTATTTTTGCTTAAAAATTGGAATGTGTCCTAGGAGAATCTTGCTAGGATTTTGCTTTTTTGAAATCAATTACGTTATCTAGTGTTTCTATTTGTTTGAGACTCAATGGATTCGCTACTTTGCTGATATCTCTGCGAAACACTAAGACATTATGTCTTTTTCGGCCATATCCACTTGAGTTAGCTCAAGATCTTCTCTTTGCATAACAAGCAGATCAGCAAACGTTAAAATACCAAAGTCTTTTGCTAGATCTGAAACTCTATATTTAGTAGTCATGAGGTGTAATCTCCTCAACTTCAGCGATATGAATCGATCAGTCTTTTTTGTGTTTATAAATTGCTCTCCACTGGCTACCAAAAATCTTACATGCTTAAGCGCTTTCCATTTAGCCGCTGAGTCATTTAGATAAAATATTTACAAGTGGTCTAATTCTAACTTGCTTAGGTTGTTTAAAAAATGTAATTTCTCATCACCTACCAAAAAATATTCAAGTTTCTTCATAAAAGGAGTCTCTGATTTATCTCTAAATTTTTTTGAATAATATGGATAAATAAATTCTTTGAAATTAAAGTCGATAACAGCTTCTTGAAAAACAACAACTTCAATATTATTCTTCAAAGCTCCTTGGACTGTACTTTTAACGCAACTTCCTCCATTAGCTCCTGCAATAATTAATTTTGAAATATTTAACTCATCTATCTTATCAATAAAATAACTACTTATATCCCACCAAAGCTTTGGATGATATCTTTCTTCTGGCTTTACTCTACTATTAACAAATAAGTCGTCTCTACTTTTTTGAACATAATAAACATTCCAGTAATCACTAACCACATTTAAAATTTCAGGCAAAACCTCTGCTTGATGTTCTTTTTTTCTATAAATCAATCCCTCCATAATTGTATGATTAATATAATATTCAGTTATGAAAATCGGAAGTCCTTTTGATTTTGCAAGTTCTATAAGCTCGATTTGTTTTTTCAATAAATCTTTGAATTTTCGTTGATTAGATTCGTATTTTAAATATCCAAATCTTTTGGTATAAATCTCTTGCATATCTAATATTACTAGTCCTACTTCTGAAGACAGGCCAGAAGTACATATAAATATCGAAAAAAACAGAACAAGTGATTTCATAATTTAATTCTATCAGCAAAAAAGGTTAATACTCGCTAACCCTATAGATCTTACAATTATTGACGTCTTCTTAGAAAACTCACTCAATAGAATAATTTGATTCAATTTGATTGACTAAATTTTAATCAATTCGAGTTTATTTGTAATGCATATAAATATTACAGCCTATGAGAACTAACCCTTTATAAAGAAGTAAAATGAAAAAATGATTAATACTATAATTATTGCATCATTCTTTTTGATAAGTTCATATACTTATGCTCAAGACTCATATCAAGATATTCCAATCAATATTCTTATAGAAGAACTTGAACATTCTTGCGAAGTTAAATTAAATCGCAAATTTGAATTCGAAAAAGAATACACTTTTTCAAAAAAAATAGAAAATATAACTTTGTACCGTAAGTACGAAGGTTCGCAAAAAAAGAAAAAATTAAAAAAATTAAGAAACAATAATGTTATAGCTGTTTTTCCAAATGCTAATAGAGCTGATGATTTTTCATTGGTCATTGAACTACTTCACAAAAGTATTGATGCAATTAGAATCAACTTTAAGCCCCAAAAAGTAATTCAGGACATTCTCTTAAAAGGAAACAAGGCCACAGACCAAGAAATTGATGCCTTAGCCAAATGGAATGAATCATTTACTATTAAAATGGTAGAACAAGTCTCTAATTCAATTGTTCAAATTAAATGCTCTCATTAAGACTTTTCAAATGAAAAGGCGCGTCATGCGGTCATCAATCTTTGCCCGCACTTTGTGGACTTTTTGATTGCTAGATAAACTCTGAAGATGCTATCAAGTCTTTATAGTGAACAAAGGCAATATTAATCATTCAAAAAGCAGTGAAACTTATATCGTTAAGTTTTTAAACGAAGAGTTATCAAGAAGAAAAAGGATCAACTCTAGTTATTCAATGAGAAGTTTTGCTAAGTTTTTAGAAATGGACAACTCTACACTTTCGAAAGTACTAAGCTCTAAAAGGCCAGTTGGAATAAAATTAGCTAGAAAAATACTAAAAAAATTTAATCTTGATGATCAAAAAATTGATTTATTAATAAAATCAAAAGTAGAAGAAGACGAATATATACAGTTAGGATCGGAAAAATACAGCTTAATATCAGATTGGTATTACTACGCTATACTAGAATTAATCAGACTTGATGAGTTCATTGCGAATACTAAATGGATATCCCAAAGGCTTCACTTAGAGTTAAGTACCACCCAAGAAGCTATCGACAAGTTAATTCAATATAACTTTATTAGCATTGATGATAGCGGGAAATGGATCGATTTAACTGGTGGGAAAACAACACATCTCACTGAGGGAAGCACAAACATTGCTAAGAAGAATCACCAAAAAGATATACTAAAGCTAGGAATGGATGCAATAGATACCATCCCTCTTGAGAAAAGAAGTCATACATCAATGACCTTTGCTATAGATACAGAAAAACTCAATGATGCCAAAAACATTATCTCGAAATTTAGAAAAGAGATGGGCAAACTTCTTAGTAGAGGAGAAAAAAGAAATGAAGTTTACCATCTCGGAATACAACTTTACCCAATTACACATAACATACAAGGAGAAGAGAAATGAAACTATTTTTAATTTTATTAATTAGTTTTTTAAGTTTTGGACAATTAAAACTAGAAACTAAACATTCAGCAAAAGAAAGAGAAGGAGGCGGTGGTGGCCCTCTTGATTACAGAATTTTAAAAGGGAAAGAATTAGCAATTAAAGCAATAAAGCTAGTTTCATCTCAAAAATTAAATCAAAACGCTCCAGAGAACATAAAAGAGATTTATACTGAAACATTTAGAGACCAATTTTTATACGATCTTGAAAGAACACCATTTTCCTCTTCAGAATTTAATAAGGATAAAAGCTCTATAGCATTTGCAGCTGATGAACTTGCCTTTACTTTTTATTCACCAACTAGTTATGTTTACTTTGATTCGAACAAAGCTAATCACTTTTATTACTTTGATGACTTTGCTGCGGTCTGGATTCATGAAATATTACACCACTTTGGCTACCATCATAATGTTGAAAAGATAGATGAAATGTATATTGATGAAGAAGATTTTAATTTGTTTTCATATTACATCTTAGACAGTGCTAGAGAAATAAAACCTGATCTTTTTGTTCCTAAGTTTTTAAAACAATACATAATGATGCTTAATCTTGAAATTATTTCATACAATGAAAATATTAAAAAAACTAAAAAAGAAAAAAAGCAGAAAAAACATCTTATCGACCAAGTTGAACCGTCTAAAGTATTTAAAGTTTTCAATCAATTGGATAACGAAGGTCGATCATCATATTCTGTTAATGATTTAACCACAGGAATATTTGTTGGCACTTTGATGAGAACAAACTTAGTAAATAAAAAAGACAAGATAAAAAGAAATTTATATTTTTCAGCACTTAACAATACAATAAAGGGAATCAATCCAAACTTTGAATCTCCAAAAAATTTAAAGAATTTATATACAGATATTCTTATCAAAGATTTACCTAGTATTAATAAGTTAAATTGTAAGAATTTCGTTATTAGTTATAATTACTCAAACATTGAAAAGATTGGAAAGCAAGATACTATTACTGCAAGTGCCACAGTAGGAGGAATCCTTTTAGGATTAGCGACTTTGCCTCTCGGATTAACACCAGTAGTAGCAATTGGAACTCCTTGGACTTTAGGCGTTATAAGCCAAATCCCAAAAATGTTTGCTAATAAAGCGGAAAAATTATTCTATCTAAGCGTAGAAAATAAAAGAAGACATAAAAAACTAATTAAGAAAGTTTTAAAAAGTAGAAGTCTTGATAAAAGCTATTCAAAACAAATCAGTGAAGAAATCATAAATATAATAAATATAGGGTTTCAAAAAAATATTTTCTGTGATGGCGAAGAAGTTCGAAAATATAGAAAAAATTATAAATGGATAAAAGGTGAACTAGGTCTATAAATAATCATTCAGTACCCAAGTTTGTATTACTTGGGTACTTTTAATTATGCTTCGCATTGCCAGATCTTTTTCTATACACCTAACCTAATAATCCAACCTAACAAAAGGTTAATACAAGCCAAAACAGGATATATCTTATCAACAAATTTATTAAAATGTGGAAAAGATTGTAGAAAAGATTGCTATAGATTAAAAGAGAAATTGCTAGAAACTCAAGGAAACTATATCCAAAATATCGTAGATAAGCTCCTAGAACCTTATACTTGTTAAATATGAACCTTATGGTTCTGTTGAAATTCAGTGAAAAATGGGTGGGGGTTATTTGGAGGAGACGACTTCTATTTAATAATATTAGTCAGTTAACCCCTCTGATAGCCCACAATAGCCCATTTATATTAAGAAACCTAGAATCTAAAAAAGAGAGGAGAAATTACCCTCTCTATTTAAAGTTTATTCAAGCTACCTTATCAGTATCTAGTAATTTCAAACACTGAGTAGCTCCTTTTTCATTTACTCCAGCAACTCTTACATAGTACTCCATTGTTTTAAGGTCCCTCCAACCGCAGATTTTCATAACTACAGGAGAAGGAACACCTTGCGAAAGAAGCGAAGTTGCGAAGCAGGCCCTAAGAGCATGAAACTTAATTGGCTTAAGGTTAATACTCGTCAGATAAAATTTTAAAGTTCTAGCTTGATAGCCTCTTTCCCAGTCTCTTATACGAGGTAAAACAAACTCTTTAGCATTCTTTGTTTCTCTCTCATTAAGATTACTTTTCAGGTCTATCAAAAGATCCTTTAATTCATCTGATATTGGAACATTTCTCCAATATCCTGCTTTGGTACTTTTATACTCCCTGGTTCTTTTATTATAAGAACGAGAGACTCGTATAAAGTCATCTTCTGATGATTGTAACTTCCAATCAATAAAAAGGTCATCCCACTTTAAAGCATAGAGTTCACCACTACGCATTCCTGTTAAACATGCCATTAGCCAAACAGGGTACCAGTTGTGATTTATACTCTTTGCAGATTGAAGAAAAAATCGAACCTCATCGAGTGTCAGAATATCAGGAGATTTCTCAACCTTCTTATTTACTTTTAAACCAGTAAACGGAGATTTTTCTATTCCCTTAATATAACCTTCATCAATACCAAAGTTAAAAATCATGTTTATAGTATTTTTAATTCTTTGAACTGTTTGGGGTGTTCTGCCTGCAAGCTCAATATCTTTTAATATCTGTCTTGCATCTGCTCGAGTGATTTTGCTAGCAGGAGTATTAAAGCAACACTTCGTCCAGTTTTTCATTGAAGCAACGTAATCAACAATAGTAGTTTTACTATAATTTCCTAAATGCCCAAAAAGTGCTTGCTCTTCCCACTTGAAAACAATTTCTTTCCACTTAAGTCCATAGCCTTCGGCCTTTGCCACTCTCATAGAAAGTTCTTTGGTTAGTTTTCTTTCCTCTTTTAAAGCGAGTGTTTCAGATTTGATATCTTTTAACCTCTTCTGAAACCTTACTTTTCGATTAGCTTTACTTCTGACATGTACATAAACTTGCCAGAGGGTCACACCATCTTTTTCATAAGAACTAATACTCATTTAACAACTCCTTTTTAGAGAGTTTTCAATAAGAGCATCAAGTTCTCTTCTTTTGAAGTACAACTTACCTCTAAACTTTCGCGCCAGAACCTCTCCACGAGAGACAGCAATTCTTAATGCTGTTGGCGATAAGCGAAGATAAGTCGCAGCTTCTTTCGTCGTCATCCATATCAAATTGTTAAAGAGCTCATGAGTCAGAAACTCTGACTCAGTCTTCACTTTATCACTCATTAATCACCTCTTTCAATCTAATTATTCTTACAGTATTCATCGCTTTTTCCTGTTTATTTCTCTTGTTGCAAGTTTGAGAAAGCGCTCGACATCTTCATCACTTAAGTCTTTATAAATACCTCTAAATGACTTCCTCGCATTAAAAAAATCTTTCTTCATCTGGGGAAGTAAACCCTTGAAACGATTCGTTACAAACCAATTTATAATCCAAGAACTAAGAGACGACTTATTGACACTTGTTTCCTCTGATTTTATTTCACTAATCATTTTAGAAAGTTGAGAAGATGACTTCTCGGGTAAACTTACTGAACATCCACTTCTTTTTCTCTTAACTTTCTTCTCTGGCTTTACCTCATGTTCCATTTCGAATTCTCCTCTATAATCCAGACTCTATGTCCTTCAATTAACTTCTCTCCTTGTACCTTTGTATCAATCCATTTCTCTTTAATAATTGGTTTTGTAATTGATTTAGGCATACCTCTAAGTTTTGGAATACTTTCTACTCCAAACTTCTCTAGGTTAAAGAGTGTATTTCTTCTGATCTTTTCTTCTTTTGATAACATTTTCTTATGTAGGAAATAACTACCAATCGCTCCAACTCCAGCTCCAACAATAGCTCCTAGTTTTTGTTTCTTTGATCGTTTAGATTTATCTTTTGCTAGAACTGTTCCAAGAGCTAGACCTGATCCTGCTCCACTAATTGATCCAACAGCAAGAGACTTAGTCATAGTGCTACAAGATACGTTTAATAATAGTAATGATAATAATAAATAATTTAGCTTATACTTAAGCATAAATACCTCCAGTAAATTTAAAGTTGTGTAAAATAGTGATTATGTGCATACAGTAAAAAAGAAGAATGAGTTAAGTGCTCGAAATCACTTTACTCTTACGGTAGGGCCCCTACAGTTGTATGTAGACCTTTACTCACCCCGTTTACTCACCTCAAGATCGAGAGAATCACCGTTACGATCAAATAAAGTTATTAGATCTTTAGATTTTAAAAAACTTTTCTCTCTACAATAAAAAATCATTGGTGAAAAAGCAGAACATGATTTCTTCTCAAAATTCATTAAACTCTTCATCAAGGAGTCGGTACTACAAATATAGAAAACACTATCAATGTAGTCAGAGTTATAATATGACAATATTTTACTATCATATCTTGACATTTTTTTTTGTGATCTTTCATATTCAATAGCAGTGTGAAATGTTTCATTTCTTAAGAATATTTCTGCGTAACCATCAGCTCTAACTCTTTGAAAGTCTTCAAGGGTTTTATTCACAGAGTTCTCTTTATTCATCAATTCATTTTCTCTAAGAACATCCCTACAACATTTAAGCTCTAAAACCTTATCTATGATCATATTAACTTTGATATCATGTAAAACTTTATCGCTTAATGCTTTTACAAATTTGAGATCTGCTCCTTCATAAGAGTTTACTTTTTCCAACCCTAACTTCGTCAAAGAATAAGCCCGTCGCCACACATGATTTTCAATAAAGGAGTATTCTCTAACTAATTTTTTTCGTGCTAATTTCTTCAACCGTCTGTATATGTTTGAAGCATGAATGTTTTGAAAAACTTGATCTTTAATCATTGAAAAATCTGCCACTTTTCTTTCATACAAGAACTTAAAGAGAAGATAGTCTCTCTCGTTTAATAATACATTCAAACTTTATTACCTAATCTTCTCATACTCTTTCTCTCTCGATTCACCTCATTATCCGAATAAATCATTTCCTGATAATTTGATCGCCTACCTGCTTCAAAATCATCAATCATTTTAAGTATTCGATTATTCTTAACCTCATCAGATAAATAAGGGGTCTGAACTTCCTCTAAGATAACCCCCTTGCTCCAAACAGCTCGCCCGGGTAATGCTTCAATGTCGCTGGCCATTTTATTACCAATCACATTTGTAGAACCCGCGACAGTATTCATTTGAAAACAAATTCTTCCAGTTATATTTTCTTGAATGTCTGTTCCAAGTGTATTCTTGGAGATTTTCTGTGTAGCAATCATTAAGTGAACTCCTGCTGATCTTCCTAACTTTGCTATCCGAGAGGTAACGGCCATCGCTTCTTTCCGGTCATCATAAAGTTCATGACTTTTATTCCCCGCTTCATAAAGAATCGATGCCTCATCAACACAAATAATAATTCGGTCAAATTCATAATCATCTAACTTTTGAGAATTTCCTTCTTTTTTTCTCATCAAACTATATCTTCGAAGCATTTCTTTCTCGATTTTAAGAAGAACATCTTTAGCTGTCGTAACTGAGTGAGTAGTAAATACATTCGGACAATGTGAGAAATCGTTAAATTCAACTCCTTCTTTTAAATCAAATAAATACATTTGAACTTTAGGAGAACTCTGAAGCAGGCCAATGATTGCTTGTTTAAAGTAGTTTGACTTCCCTCCTCCTGTTGTACCTGCAATCATACAGTGAGGAAGTTCATTGATTTTTTGATAATAAAACTCACCTAATCCTTCACCAATAATAAACCCATTCTTTGGAATGTTTTTCTCAAATTTTTCAAAATTAACTTTCTCACTTATAAACTTTTTACAAAAGTCTAAGTTAAAAAATCTTCTATCATCTGCATGTCGAATTCGAGTTAATTCATATCCAAGAGAACTTAAAAGGTTTTTCTTTTTACCTTGAATATCATCTTTACTCACACCGTTTGCTTTTACAGTAATCATCATTTTATCCTTACTTATATCTTTAATACTCATCACTTTCAGTTTGCATTTCTCATTTAAGTTAATTTTAAGAGAATCAAACATTTCCTCTAGTTCTCTTTTACGAGATTCTTGCTTTAGGCCAATTAATACAGTTGCCAGGACAAATGGAATAAGTAGAACCACAGTCCCATTGAAATACCCTCCAAAACTCATTAATTTCAAACATACTCCTGAATGAAAAAAATCTGGAAATATCTTATTCAAATAAACAAGGTGTCTAAATTTAAACCCCCAAAAGAAAGTAACAACGAAAGATGAAAAAATTATAAATCGATGTTCTCTGTTTTTGAAAATCAATCCTATTCCAGTAAACGAGAACCTCATAATATTGAAAAAAGCTTTCCCTAATTCTGTAAAAACATCAGATTTATTATTACTTTCTTTTTTCATTCTCCCTCCCGAACTAATCTTACATTTTCTACTAACTCCACAATTAAGTCTTTACCAAAATCAACTGTTACATAATCTTGATTCCTAGACTTCAGATCATTAGTAGAGTTTTGTATTTCAGAGCCTAGCCCACTTGATATCCCTTGGAGTCCACTCGTTTTCAAACTTTTTTCAACTAATTCTCTCGTATCATCATCCTCATTCAAGCTTTGCTCCCTAGTAATAATTCCTCCGATAGCGGCATTGGCAGCTCCCAGAGCGACAGTTGTTGCGATTCTACTAAGTCCTTTTGAATGTAAACGTCCCTTAATACCAAAAGCATAATCACTTGAGTCCAACGCAATTGCACTAATGGGATACTCAAGTCCTTCTGTTGTAATTAAAGTATTAAATTTAATCCCAACTCTTTTGCCTTTTGTAGTATGAGAAATTCCTCTAAGAACTGAACCTTTTGAGATAGAGCTGTGACTTCCTATCTGCATTCCATAAGGAAGTTCTACTTGTACTTCGGTACCGGTCTGCCTTGAATCAACTTTTGTCAAAAGTCTGCCTATAAAACGCTTCCCTTTAGTTGATTTAGAGTTTCGAGACTTAATGGCCTGCCCAGCTATTACTTGAATTGCTTTCAACTTAACGGAATATCTTGGTTTCTTAGCTTTCTTTTTTGCTGAAGTCTCAACAGTGTCATACAGCGAACCATACATTTCTGAAAAGCCATGTTTCTTTTCCTTTTCATGTTTTAATGTTTTACCTTGAACATAAAAGCTAGCATCCTCAGTTGCGAGAACTTCAATAACAACAACAACCAAGGTAAAGGCGACAATCGCAGAGATGACACGACCAACAATCAAAATATTTTTGCCATCTTTAACTTTTAAAAAATAGCCGAAGAGACCTCTTCTAAGAAAAGACCAAACTTTACTCATCTTGTTTTTCATAAGCACCTCTTAGGAACTATAAATTTAACAACTTTCTTAAACTTAAAGTGAACTGTTACACCTCTTACCTCTTTTAATTTCATCAAAACTCTAAATCTGGTTCCTTTTACATCTATGCTCTTTCTAGAAAATCCAACCTTTTCAACCCTTAAAGGTTTATTATTTCTTGTAACCTTGAACTTCATGAGCTTAGTTGAAATATTCTTTTTAGAAAAAAACACACCATCAAAGATATACGACTTCAATTTAGGAATATAAATGACCTCCTTCAATGAACCTGAGAACGAACTCCCTCTAATCTTTTTAAAACAACTTTTCTTTTCAGGGAGTTCTAAAGGAACTTCTTTTAACTTTAAGCTCTTATCTTGAGAATTCTTAACATTTACCAGGTCGTCATACTTTTTAGGATGGAACTCTAAATAAAACGCATACGTTTTTGATTCTGTATAAACAAAAAGATTCGTTGTGTTTTTAGCAAGTGGTTGAATTGTTAAATCGTTAGATCCTTTAATAAACTCTAAGTTAAAGTAATTTTGATTGCCAATAACTGCTCTAACCGGTGTATCACTAAACCGAAGAACAGTTGATCGACCAAGTTTAAGATAAACTCTATTGATATCTGTTTCACTAGGTGAAATAGTTCTCACTTTAGCATGAGAGCAAAAAGCTCCAAACACAATTAAAGGTATTAGCTTATTGAACATATTCAATGACTCCATTTACATATAGCCCTAACGGATTTTCTAACGTTTTTTTACCATCCTTAATTGACAGCTTAATGAGTTCTGGACTCGCAATAGGACTGTTATTTATCTCTAGGATTCGATGAAATCTTGCTACAATTTCTTTATCATTTATCTCCACATCTATTCCAGCAACGAGTTGCCTTACAGTTTGTCCTTCCTTGTTTTTCAAAGCTTTTTTTCCAAACTTAGTTAACACCTTCTTTAAAAAACTTTTTGTAACAAAAGGAGCTATTTTTCTTGAAATTCTCTTTGGCTCAAACGACTGCCATGCATATCTTTTATTAATAAAAACCTTAACAAAACTACTTAAATCAAGAGAATCGATTTTCATTTCATTTCTTGAGCTTTGATATATAATTTTTCCTTGATCAGTAGTTGAAATAACCAATGGGTTTTCCATTAGTTTAATTCCAATTAAAATTGAAAAAATTAGTATAATAAAACTAAGTAGTAAGTTTGTTCTTTTAGATTGAATCAATCTATTGTTAAGGTATTCCCATTGAGTAGTGGGCCTAATTTTCTTATTGGTCATGACTATTTCTTAATATTCCTCCTTATCTTTGGTCTTTTGGCCCTATTTCTGAGCTTATTCATTCTTCTTTCATTATTTAATTTAGTTGCTCTTTCCTTTATTCTTGTACTGGTGTTTATTACTGTTTCTTTAGTTTTTGCAGTTCCCGATCTTGCCCCGTTTTTTAATTTTCTGCTTCCTAAACCATACGTTGCTCTATAGGTTGCCATAAGAGGTATTGCTCCAAGCATTCCTGCTGTTCCAGTCATACCGTCGGATAAAAGACTCTTTGTTACAGTTGGTATAAACAACATACTTAAGCCTTGATAATCCTTCACACTTGCTCATAACATGTTCAATAATTGCTTTATCTTTAGGGTCAGATGTTGAAATCCAATAACTTAATCTATCAGGTACAACTCTCAGGACTGTTGAGTTTGTATTTTGTCTTATAAAAACCTCACTAAACTCACCTTTTACAATTGATAAACTTTTGACTAACTGTACTTCAGCCTCATTAAAACCAAGACAATCTGCAAACTTACTCCAATCATCAACTTGCTGCTTTAAAACATACAAATAACTTGTGTTAGGATAAAGTGCATCCTTAATTTTAGGATCAGATAAGAAATCTGAATAAGTTTGAGAAATGCATACAATTCCGGCGTTATATTTTCTCATAGTTCGATAAGCCTCTTTTATAAAACTCAGACCTGATTCTGTTTGAAACATCTTCCAGGCTTCATCTACAATGAGTAAGTATGGAATATCGAGATTTCTACTGGCTTCTCTCTTAATAAAATCAGTAAAGATTAAAAGTAAGATATTTTCAAGCTCTGGAAAGTCTCCAAGATTTTTTGTTTCAATCGTAGTTAAGTCTTTAGAAAGTTTTAGATTTGTTTCCGCATCTAAAATTTTTCCAAAAGCAGTATCTCCAGTCCAACTGAATAAAATTTGAGCATAATCCCTCATCTCTTTTTCAGAATGCTCTACTAATAGATCTTTAAGATCTCCAAGCCTAGGTGTTCTATCATCTACAGATTGGTAAACATCAATGATAGCCTTCTCAAGCATGGCCTTATCTTTTTTAGGAAGACTAACTCTATCATCTTCTTTCAGAATATTTTCAAGTACTCCTAGAATCAGTTTTACTTTGGAAACACTTGGTGTTTTTTCACCCTCATCAAGATCAAAGACATTTAACCTAATATCAGATTTAATATCCAAGTCGATAAACTCACCATCTAGTGACTCTAATAGACCTTTGCTTGATGCTCCATTATCAATCCAAACAACTCTAGGCCTTGGATTCTTAGCATAGAACTGGAGCATTAACTGTAATAAGAGAAAACTCTTACCTCCACCACTTGAGCCAAAAACTAAGCCATTCCAATTAGGAAGATTTTCATCAAAAGGATCAAAAGAAGTTAGGGCATTTGACCTATTAGGTAGTAAACACACTGGATTTTTACTTCCTCTCCATTCTTCATAAAGAGGAAACAAATGACTAGCATTACTACTTTTCATTAATTTACTTCTAAATGGTTTATTCATACCCGGAATACAAGACTCAAAGGCATTAAGGCTTGCAAGTGTTTCTACCACCCCTTCAGAATGTCCCATCTTCTGAAAAGCACGTAATATCTCATCACACTTTTGATCAAGTTCAGATAAGTCTTGAGAATAAACAAGAACATTAAAATCCATTGAGATGATTTTTTCATTTCCATCAATTACTTCTTCTAAAATTGCTTGAGAGCTCCCTAACTTCGATTCATTTTCAATGTCAGAAACATTCTTGGCCCCACTAGCAAAGGCATGAGCAAGTCTTCTTTGAATCTTAAGTTTGTTCACTTCCTTTTTTTGATCTTGAATTTTAACATTTTGGACTAAATGAAAATGCGTAGAGGTATCCAAGAAGCTCTCAATCATAGCAGCGGTTGTGAACCCATCAGGCAAAGTTTTCAAAGTTAAGGCCCGATAGTGATAACTTCCAATTTTAATGTGATCATTCTTAATAAAGCAATCAGCCATCACAACTTGATCAGAAATATACCCATCAGTGTTACGAGACTGCCTAACTCCTGATTCATAGAGATCTAAGTTAAGATACGAAAAAAGAAGTTCTTTCCATCTAGAAGAACTTAGTTGTGTCGGCATAATACCAAGATCAATCATTTCAGACTCAAAGGACTGTTTCTCTCTATCAAACTTCTCTAGATCTTTTTCAAAATCTCTTTTTGAAATATTTTGAAACTGCTTCTGTGACTGGAAAAATTTTCTCTTACTATACTTACTTGTATCTGATCGAATAAATAAGTAAACCTCTTGATTGAAAAATTGTTTATCTTTATTTTTATTTCGAAAATTTTCAATTCTAAAATCTGTAACTACTCTCAACTGATCTTTGACATCTTGAGATATTGCTTCATGCTTATTAATTAACTCTGAATAATCTGATCCCATTTTATAAAAAACTTGAAGTGAATAGTCCTTTGAAAGGCTATTCATCATCTTCTCTATTTTAGTATTTGTCTCATTAATCAAATCATTCGTTTTACATGCTATATCTACTCCATTCACCTTATACCCAACACCAACCGATCCATCTTGAAAGACCATATAATCATCTTCAAAATGCCAAAAATCTAATCTATCGCTTAACTTCATATATTTTTCTCCATTTGTTCTGATCACTAGTTACTTCTCCAGCATAAAAACATCCTGGCAGTTGAGAGAATTGATAACAATGTTGCAGATACTCTTCAGGCTTTCCTCTTTTAGTGAAATAAAGTGTTCCTCCTATAAAAAGAGGAACTGTAAAAACAAGAAGTGGTCCGTAAGAAGTTCTTCCAAACAAGACATTAAGAATTGTTGCGCAAATGATAGGAACAACTATATCAATAATATCAAAACCAAATAAAGAGAACTTACTCTCTAGATGTTTATAAACTCTTGAACTTGCTAACATTAAAATCCTGCTGAGTTCTGAAGAAATTTGATAATCACAGGGGCGAGAAATCCAAAAATAGAACATATAATAACAACTCCTGCTTTTTGCTTTGCTTCCGCACTCCCGTTAAGACCTAATATTGCACAATAGACCAAGCCCAATATACTTAGTGCAGGAATAACTACTGTGATTATTTTCATAGTTAATCCAGTCATCTTACTTTCAAAGTTTCCATACTGAGCAAATGCAAAGCTTGGAATCAAAATAAGTGGTAATAATATACTTTTAATTTTTTTCATTTTTTCCTCCTTTCATGTCTAAAACTAATTTTTTATAAAATGGGCCAAAGTTTATGTGAATATCCCCACCTGTTAGAGAATTCTTAGACCCAGTTCCAACTCGAGTGTGCCTGATACTTCTATTTTGCCTATAAGCGTTTCTCTCAAGAGCGTACTTCGTATTATCTAAAGTGAGTAAAATAGGCTTTAAGGTAAATCCCCACGCTTTAGAAGTAGGAAAAAGATTCAATCTCAAGGCGAAGTATCCGTTTTTCTCATCAAAGAACGCGAGACCTGCATTAATTCTTTCCCCACTATTGTCATCAAGCCACCAAAGCTTATGTGTATTTTTTTTCATCTAACCTCCCAAATGATTTTAAATAATCTGTCTGCGTTAATTCCTTTAAAAATTTTAAGAATATACCTTCTTGCCAAAAGTTCAGTTTTCTTTGTAAAAAGCTTAAACTGTTCAAGTTGGCACTTTTTAGAGCTATCAAAAGAATTAACCCAAAGACTTTTTGATAAATTCTTTGAAACCTTAATATGTTTCGAGTCAATTTCTTCAAGGCATTTTCTTTTCTGTTTATGTAAATTCTTTGAAGATTTAAAGCATTCACTAAAAACGAACTCCTTTCCTCTATTGAACTCACAGAACACATAAGAGCTTGAATAGCCGTTAACTCCACTTAGTAATAAAGTTAAAAATAAGTATTTTTTCATTTATTTCTCCTAAAGTTTGATTGAAGCCAATTCTGCTAATTCATAAGAATAATCATCTTTTAGCTTTTTCAATGTATTTTCATAGATGTTGTTGGTTTCTGAGTAAGGTAATCTCAACCTCTCTGAAATTTCCCATAGACTCATACGTCCCCAAAAGTGATAAAAGATCACAAAAAACTCATTATGGTTTAATTTTGAAACTTTCTTCTTAAGAGAATCAATTAAGTTCTCTGAGTATTTCTTTTTAATTTCTTTCATTTTCCCTCCTTATAAAAAAAAATCCCTTCACTAATGGGAAAAAAACAACCGTTGTGCGAAGTTGCGCTCACAAACTGTCGAAACCGTGACAGGTGATTAATGAACAAGAAATTTAGAGGTTTGAAGGGTTTTTAAGGAAAATTAGAAAATCAATGAAAGTGATCAAAAAAGATGGGACATGAAATCAAGGGGTTTTGTGGGCAAAAAAATACCCGAAATTAATTCGGGTACCTTAGTTAGTATAAATATCTAATTATTTAAGTGTTAAGTGATCGGAAAAATAGTTACTTTGCCATCTTTGAGTTGCGATAGCTTGTTTACTTAGGGGCTTATCCCAATTTGGATAAACACGAAAACCACGCTTCCCATTCTTAATGCTATTCTTAGTAATTATGCCTTTTTCCATAAGAGTATCTTTGGAAAATAAAAATCTTCCACATTTTTTCCCCTTAAAGCAAATGATCACAACATAATCAACATTATCCTTATGGTGAAATGGTGTTGTTTCTCCGGTTCTTTGATCTCTTTTCCACAAAGTAACGAACTGGCCTATTTTCTTAGGAGTTGTTTTAGCTGTTCTTTGAATATATCTAATATTATTAAAGCTAAATTCGCAACCTTGATAATCTAAGGCTTCTTGATGGTTCTTGTACGCATCGTATTTACCATCGTTATTTTTTTGTATGAGAGTAAAGCTGCTATTACTATTTTCCATAAAATAAATTATCAAAACTAAAAAAGATAGAGAAACAAATAAATAGTTTATTAGACCTCAGGTGTTCGTAATTTTGAGCTTAAGAAACAATTCTCGTAAATAGTTAAAATCATTAAGGTGCATTTTTGACCTCTAATAATGGAGTGAGCCATCAGCTAGAGAATTATTTGTATAAATTACAATACCTTCATAAAGAGTTTTATTATGAAATATAACTATGCTATTTCATTTCAAGTGCCAAGTAATCAGTGAGGACTATATGAAAAAAGTATTATTATTTTCAATTGTTATTTCAAACTTTTGTTTTTCTCAGATTCTAGAAGTTGAAAGCTTCAAAGAAGTGTCAAAAAAAAGCATCAAGCTAGAAATAACAACAGGTGGGCCTCTATTTATAGAGATAATAGCGAAGTATGGACAAATAGAAGACAAAAAAGAAAGCATGTTTTATAGCACCAATGAAGTTGAGAGATCATTAAAACTATCCACTAAAGAAGATATTGGGAACTATTTCTCAATTAAAAAATTCATCAAGAAAGGTTTTCTAAAACTGAAGAGATCTCACCTATCTGGAATATGTATTCTAATTGCTCCAAGCGAACTCTCTGAATATTATAGCGATAGGTTTATATTTAAATCAGTTGCAAGAGGCAATTGCCTTAAAGTGAATTTAAACCATACACTACCACAAAACAATGAAATATTTTACTCTTCGGGAGTTATGGGTTGGCATGGACCTCAAGTATCTTTGACAGAAGATCAGTTAAATTCTTTAGGAGAAATTGTTTTTGGCTCAGATACTAATAGCATCAATTTTAAAATAGAGGATTAATAATATGAAAGCTTTATTATTCATTAGTATGCTGAGTACTACGGCAACTCATGCTATGATCAATAGCAACTCATCATTACTTAAAGAGTACCCAGAAAGGTTTAAGTCATCTGTATTAATTGAGAGAAAGATTAATGATTACAAAGGACGTTGCTCAGGAGTACTTTTAAACTCTAAAGTGGTTTTAACTGCTGCACATTGTCTTTTCACTTATGAGGAAGAAGGAAAAAGCCTTAAAATGAAAGATGGTAAGTTGGTACTGCATGATGATTTTTATATTACAGATGGTGTTACAACCACTTTTGGTAAAGAAAAGTATATTAAAGCATCAAGCGTCAAAATCCATCCATACTTTTCAAGTGATCGCTTTAATCCAAAAAAAAGGAAGGAATGGAGAAAGTATGACTTAGCATTTATCATACTAGATAAGCCATCTACTCTTTTAGATTATCCAGTTATAAAAGAACCTACTTTAAATTCAGATAAAAAAATCAGTTCAATAGTGGTTGGTTACGGTCAACAAGAGCTAAGGCCTTGGTTTCCACCTAAAGCAGTATTTCAGCTTGGAGCAAATACAGTAGAGTATAAACAAAATGATAACTTTCTGAAAGTTAAGTATAATAAAAAAAATCGAAAATATTTAGCAATGCCTCTGGCAGGAGATTCTGGAGGTCCTTTATTTGATTCAAATGGAGACCTCATTGGTATAACTTCGCACGGAGCAGTTAAGTTTTTAAGTGTAAAAAAGAAATGGGATAAATTTATAAACCTGAATTCGGATATATCAAGAGAGCTTTTAGACTCAGCTAATGAATATTAAACACTTTATTACTGAACAATATTGTAATTTAAAGCCTGGGGAAACTCAGGCTTCTTACGTCTAAAAACAAATTTGTACTTCTTTCCCTCGCATTCGAGGTCATGATTTTTATATTTTTCCTAGGAAGTAAAAAGAAATTATTCCGATGATGATAGTAAGCCAAAGATTCTTTGAGATATTTCCTATAACTAAACCTATAATACTCGCTAAAACCCACTCAAATTCTACTTTGAACCCTGAATCTCGATAGAATACAGAAGCCATAATCATTGCACTCAGCACTGTAATAGGAATATAAGAAAAGAACTCTTCCCAAAACTTATTGGTCTTTCTTCCATTTAAAAGAATTACAGGAATGAACCTAGGAGCCATTGACCCTAGTACTGCACAAAGAAGTAAAATAAGGTTATTTCCTTCTAGCATAATGTTTTACTCCGATACCTATAAAGGCAGCTAAAACTGAGGCCAAAATAGTGCTAAATTGCCCAAAGTTTAAATAATTCAGGACTATCACAAGGGCGATACTTAAAATGGCTAAAAACCAATAAAATCGCTCTTTTAATGATACAGCAAGAAGAGCAATGAACATGATAGGTAAAGCAAACTCGCCACCATATTTATTCAAATCAAAAGAGTTATTTCCAATAAAATATCCAAAAGCAGTACCTAAAACCCATGAGAAGTGGCAAATCCAATGCATAATGAAAAGAGATGACTCATCTAACTCCCCAGGCTTTATTGCTGTCGTTTGAACAATGAAGGTTTCATCAGTTATTTCCAGAGAAAAGAAGACCTTCTTTAAAAGTGATTTCGTTTTAATATATTTTAAAAGAATAGATGAGTATAAGAAATATCTTAAGTTCACGACAAAAACACTTACTCCAAGAACAAAAGGAGATACTCCTGAGGCAATTAAACCAACAGCTAGGAATTGAGCTGTGCCCGCATAGACAAATATCGACATTAATATGGTGAAAACAAAAGTTAACCCAGAGTTTTCTGCTAAAACACCATAAGCTCCACCAACAGCAAGATAAGTAAAAATCACTGGCGTGGATAATGTTAAAATTTTTCTTAACAAGAAATATCTCCTGTAAATAAAGTATAAAAACAGTGTAACACTTCAAGCTAAAAAGTTAAAAGTGATCAGTAGTTCCTAGTCTTGAAATGAACTTTTTACTACTGATCACAAATCAATGTTCAACAATCACATCTTAAGAAATCATTGCTAATATTTTTCTCAAGTTATTACTTCCACAGAAGTTGTGTCTATTCCTCTGCTCACTATCTCGCTAGATTTTCCGGACAGTTTTCTTGAATTCTCGGTCATAACGGGTAGCGGCGGAGGTGTATTCGTAAGCTCAGGATTCTGAACAGTTTCTCCATTCTTCTCTTTTTTCCTTTGAAACTTAAATGGATCATCAAGGAAATACTCTCTAACTCGATCAATTGAAATTTTATTTGCCTGCTTCATCGGAATCCCTTCTTGCCTTGCCATTTCTTTTTTCATTTCTAAAATTTCTTTTGAAATACTTCCAGTGGAAGTGTTAGCTATCCTTGCAGACTCTCTAGAGCTAAGTCCTTTAATAAAAAGTTGGCGAATCAAAACACTAGGCCTAGTTTTTTTACGTCCAAGTACTCTCCCCTCTGCTTTTACTCTTGCAAGCCCAGCTAAAACCCTTTCATTTATAAAAAATAGCAAGTGAAAAATATAGTTCTCCCTTGCAAGCTTTTTTGCTTGTTTGACGCCCTCTGAACTATG
>ENA-ORXM01002702-ORXM01002702.1-marine-metagenome-genome-assembly--contig:-NODE-2702-length-19738-cov-3.398149_pt1 | contig 19738 bp, 22 predicted proteins | sample MGYA00237867_ERZ511480 | MGnify/ENA primary metagenome ERZ511480 (study PRJEB26309, sample SAMN06266103) | marine metagenome | isolation source: Algal blade | place: United Kingdom:Sidmouth, United...
GCCGATAGAGGGACTCGAACCCACGACCTGCTGATTACAAATCAGCTGCTCTAGCCAGCTGAGCTACATCGGCTTTTTTACTTTTTTATGCATAAAAAAGTCCGCTATTTCTAACGGACTGCAAATGTATATATAAATTTGTTTAATCAAAACAAATAACGGAAAATTTTAATCAGGTATGAGCCCTCACTTTTTCCTTTCTTTTTTTAAGTTTTCTTTCTAGTGAATTACAGGCAGAATCAACTGCTTCTTCAAATGATTTACATTGCTTTTTAATTACAAATTTATCGCGCGGGATATTTAATTTTATTTCAGCAATTTTATTTTCCTTTGATCGTGTATTATCTAGTTTAAGATAAACATCTGAACTGATCACTTTGTCATAAAATGTTTCTAACTTATCTAAGCGATTTTGCACAAATTGAATAAGTTTCACATCGGCATTAAAATTTACTGATTGAGCGTTTACTTTCATACATTCGGTTTTAAAAGTTAAACAATAAAATAAGAGTACTACTTTTTATTTCTAGGATGTGCTGCCAAATGCACTTTTTTAAGTTCGGCAATACTATTGTGAGTATACACCTGCGTTGAAGCCAAACTTGAATGACCTAGCAATTCCTTCACGGAATTTAAATCTGCACCTTTATTAAGCATGTGCGTTGCAAAAGTATGCCTCAACACATGAGGGCTTTTCTTTACTTTTGATGATACTTCACTAAGATACTTGTTTATAACTCTGTATACAAGAGTTTCGTATAGCTTGTAACCCGTTTTTAACAAGAAAATATGCCTTTCATCATTTATACTTTCGAGATTTTCTCTTTCATCTAAATAATCTTGAAATGTAATTTTAGTCGTATTTAATAAAGGCACAATACGTTCTTTGTTTCTTTTTCCCAACACCCGTATGATGTTGCGATTTAAATCAACATCATGCAGCTTTAGGTTGATCAATTCAGCTCTTCGAATTCCTGTAGCATAGAGCAATTCAATCATCAACTTATCGCGTTGACCTTCAAAATCATTTTCAAAAGTGATTTGTTGAAGTACGTTTTGCATCTCGAATTCAGAAAATGGTACTTCAATTTTTTTTGAAGTCTTGAGCGCCTTGTGTTTTGTTAGCGGACTATTTTCAATTACTTCTATACGCTGTAAAAATCTATAATATGCTTTTAACGAAGCTACTTTTCTGTTAATACTTCTATTTGAAATATCATTATTCACAAGAGCAACAATCCAGCTTCGAATTTCAGCGTAAGAAACATTGTCAATAGTTGTCGTTTCAAATTCATTCAGACAAAAGATGTCGAATGCTTCTATATCACTTTGGTAAGCCATGACGGTATGCTGCGAGTAATTCTTTTCTAAAGACAAATAAGAAATGAATGATTCAAGTGAAGACATACACTAAAGTTAGGAAAGTTTTAAAGAAATGAAGATAATCAAGCAATGATAAAGAAGTCCTGTAAAGATTTTGACTGATTCATACCCCTATTAAACCGCTTACATCATTAGCGCGGAAAAGTCGGCCTGTGCCCTATTAAAAAATCCCGCTGATAGCGGGATTTAAAATTTTATTGTTCAAAATTCTAAGACATCAAATTTCTTCTTGATCTCTTAAACCTTGAATATACTCAGCTTTTTGAATCTGTGCTCTGCGAGCAACTGAAGGTTTGGTGAATGCTTGTCGCTTACGCAATTGACGCATTGTACCTGTTTTGTCGAACTTTCGCTTGAAGCGCTTTAAAGCTCTATCGATGTTTTCTCCTTCTTTAATTGGTATTATTAACATGGGCTACAACCTCCTTTCTTTAATGATTAAGGCTGCAAAGATAACAACTAAATCTTAACTTGCAACCAAATACAAACAAATGTCTTGAAAAGTATTTTTTTTGACTTCCAACTAATCTTTGGGAGTTCTATACTCCTTTTTATCAATTACAATTTTAGCAATAATTTCTCGAAGGATTTCAGAAGTTCCTCCACCTATTGGTCCAAGACGACTATCACGCAGTAATCGTGCCATAGGGTAATCTTCAATATACCCGTATCCACCCAAAAACTGTAAGCATTCGTAAGCAACTTCGTCAGCCATTTTGGTAGATCTCAACTTTGAAATAGTCGCTTCTTTAACAACGTATTGCCCTTGTTCCATTTTATGAGCAACTGAGTAATTATATTCGCGACACATCTCCATATCGGCATAAAGATCAGCGATACGATGCCTTAATGCCTGAAATTGATTAATTGTTTTTCCAAATGCTTCGCGTTCAGACATATATTGAAGCGCGTATTCTAAAGCGTAATCTGCTCTGGCATGAGCATTGATTCCCATAACAAGACGCTCAAGGGCAAAAGCTTGCATGATGTAAGCAAAACCTTTTCCTTCTCCACCCAAAACGTTAGACGCGGGAACTTCAACATTGTCAAAAGCTAGCTCTGCAGTATCAGATGCTCTCCAACCTAATTTATTGAGTTTGTTTGCAGACACCCCTTTACTATTTCTATCAACAACCAAGATACTTATACCTTTATTTCCTGCTGAAGGATTTGTTTTGGCAGCAACTATCATATAGTCACAGTAAACGCCATTGGTAATAAATGTTTTTGATCCATTAAGAATGTAGGAGTCCCCATTTTTTATAGCAGTAGTGCGCATACCTGCCACATCACTTCCGCCAAAAGGTTCACTAACACCAAGACATCCTATTTTTTCTCCAGATACACTTGGTTCTAAATATTTCTTTTTTAAATTATCAGAAGCGTTCTTGTTCAAATGCGTCATGGCCAAGTAAGCATGTGCCCATATTGCAGCAGCGAAACCACCAGAATTTATTTTTTGAAGTTCCTCTAAAAGAATGACTGTGTAGAATAAGTCTAGTCCGAGCCCACCGTTGGCTTCTGGAGTAGCTAAACCAAAATAACCCATTTGACCAAATTTCTCCCAAATGAATCGATCAATGGTACCTGTTTCTTCCCATTTTTCGATATGTGGGGAAACTTCTTTTTTTAAAAAATCTTTAAGGCTTTCTCTAAATAATTGATGTTCTTCGGTGAAGTACATACTGTGCATAGCAATTTTTTTATAAGGACAAATATAATGCTATATTCTCAATTTTTTCTGCAGGGAAATTATCGATTTTTGATAATTCCTCAAACGATTTGATACTTCCCTGAGAATCACGATACCGTACTATATTAATAGCAACATCTTTTTGAAGATATATCAATTTCGTTAACATTTCGACAGATGCCGTATTAATGTTAATTTTTTCGATTTGCGGTGGATTGATTATTTTAAATCGTTCAAATACCCTTTGAACTACTTCTTTTTCTAAGCCATACACATCATTCAATTGTTCATCGACGATAAATCCACCAAGTCTATCGCGAAATTTTATAATCCGTGCGGATAGCTTTTCGCCAATCCCGTAAATTGACTTTAGGTCTTCAGCGGTTGCTGTATTTATATCTTTGAGTTTGACTTCTCTCTGATTTGGTTTTGGTTTTTGATCACTTTTTACTGAATACTGCTTCTCCTTTTTAGTCCATTCAGGAAATTTAAAATATAATGCAATACTATTTAATAAAGAGTCTGATACTTGTGTTACTTGCTGAAATTCTTCTGGAGAATTTACATATTGATTCTTTGAACGAAAGGCATGCAGTCTATCTATTTCTTCAATAGATAAACCTAAGGTGTAACCTTTATAGTCTGTTATAAAGTTAGGATTGAACGGGTATATTTTTATCGAATCTTTTTGAGAAGCTTTCTTCTTTAATATATCGATCTTAGCTTGCATTTCAACATCCGAAGAAAAAGAACTCTTATTTACATCCATTGAGAAGGAACGAAATGCAAAATACCCAACTTGAAGTATGATAATAATCAGGAGCAAAAAGAAAATCCCACTCCGTTCTTGTTTGTTGAACTTAAAGTGAGATCTTAAATCTTTCATTGAATTAACTAGTTTTCAATGGCCTCTGCTTTTAACTTAATGGCCTCAAGGTATCTATTCAATTGCTTTTTAACGACGGGATAAAGGAAGAAAAGCCCAATCATATTTGGAAAAACCATTGCGAAAATCATCGCGTCTGAAAAAGCCCAAATAGATCCCATACTAGCTGCTGCACCGATTACAACAAAAATTAAAAATAAAAATTTATAGGTCAAATCAGCTACTTTACCTCTTCCGAAAAGATACTTCCATGATTGCAGGCCGTAATATGACCAAGAAATCATGGTTGAAACAGCAAATAATACAACAGCTATGGTTAAGAAAATATTTGAATAGGGTATGTATTCAGCAAATGCTTTGGCTGTAATTCCAGCACCTTGCACCACCTCAGTTCCAATCATAACTGCTCCACTACCGTCAGTACTCACATCAGCTCCATACTCGAAATAACCTCCAAAATTAAAAATCACAATAACTAGCGCGGTCATGGTACAAATGAGTACGGTATCAATAAAAGGCTCTAGCAAAGCAACCAGTCCCTCACTTGCTGAGTATTTAGTACGCACGGCTGAGTGTGCTATAGAAGCTGAACCAGCACCAGCTTCGTTAGAAAAAGCAGCTCTCTTAAACCCTACCAAAAGCACACCAATAAACCCTCCTACACCTATCGCTTTAGGATTGAAGGCCTCTGTAATAATTAAGGAAACTGCATCGTCGATTAAAGAAAAATTACTGAAAATTATATATAGACAGGCTACGACATACATTACTGCCATAAACGGAACTACTTTTTCCGTTACTTGTGCAATACGTTTGATTCCTCCGATAATAATAATACCAACCAGAATAGCTAATACTAAGCCTACTATTGCTCCTGCAGCAGTACTCTGCCAATTAAATAACTCTTTTAAAACAATAGTCGCTTGGTTCGATTGCGCAGCGTTTCCACCGCCGAAAGAACCACCGATACAAAAAATTGCAAAAATAACAGCGGCAACCTTACCAACGCCCTTGAATCCTTTGGCTTTTAATCCTTTGCTTATGTAATACATTGGCCCTCCGTAAACCGTACCATCTTCACCAACATCACGATACTGAACACCAAGTGTACATTCAACAAACTTAGTGGACATACCTAAGAGTCCACAAATAATCATCCAAAACGTTGCACCTGGTCCACCTAGAGCGATTGCTAATGCAACTCCTGCAATATTACCATTACCTACGGTACCTGAAACAGCAGTTGCCAGCGCTTGAAAATGACTAACTTCGCCATCTGAGCTTTCGTCTCGTATCGTATCTACAATGTCACCATCAACCGCTAGATCATCTTCAACTTTTGCAAGATGTTCCTCTATATCTACTTTCGACATATCCTGTCCTTGAGCAATGCCATCTTCACCATACAATTCATTGGCGCCATGCTTTTCGATGTCCTCATATTTTCCGCGAACAGTATTTATAGCTTTGCCAAAAAACCGTATGTTGGGAAACCCGAAATAAATAGTAAAAAATAAAGCACTAGCAACCAACAAAACCAGAACAAAAGGGATGTCAGGATCATGCCATACGTTGAAAAAAATAACATCTGAAAAGAAATCGGAAATTGGTTTGAATGCTTCATCGATTTTTTCATCTAACCCTGGTTCTTGAGCAAATGTTAAAACAGGGAATAGGATGGTAAAAAAAGTAAGAAGTTTATACTTCATAATTGGAGTTTTGGTTTAGCTTAATAGTTAGTCAGTCGACAATATCCTAAAAATAACCAACACAATCAAACAATAGTGTTAAATTAACTTACACGATATGAAACATTTCATTTAACCTTTGAATTTGTTCAGGTCTACCAAGAACTATTACCTTGCTATTTGGTTGCAATTGCAAATCTGCTTCAGGATTGATAATATATTCACCATCTGGCGCAATATAACCAATAATGGTACAGCCTGTTTTTTGTCTTAAATTAAGGTCTCTAAGCGAATTACAGTCCACTTGATCTGCAAAATCTTCGATAGCCACTTCTTCTAAGTTCGTCGTATGAACACCTTCAACCGAAAGTTTATCCATAAATGTTATTAAATCTGGCATGACCACAAGTGAAGCCATATGATCACCTCCTATTTTATCAGGCATAATTACTTTATTTGCCCCAGCCAGCAATAACTTCTTCTGAGAAGTGGCTAAAGACGCTCTACTTATTATGAATAATTCTTGATTCAATTGCCTTGCAGAAAGTACGACAAAAAGATTATCTGCGTCATCAGGCATTGCTGCAATTAAATACTGTGCTTTCTCAATTCCAGCGTCCATTAAGATTTGATCTTCATTGGCATCACCTTCAATAAAAAGTATTTCGGCTTCGTACTTTTCTATAACTTTTTTACTTTTTTCAATAACCACGAAAGGTTTTTTATAAGCATTCAGTCGCTCAGCTGCCTGCATTCCGTTACGACCGTAACCACATACAACAACATGATTTGATAACCTATTAATTCTATTTTTCACTTTTTTCTTTTTTAAAAGTTGAAGAGAGTTACGACCTAAAACATATTCCGTAAGTACTGAGATGGCAAAACCTAAAATAAAAACACTTGCTAAAATTAAAAATACGGTAAAAATCTTTGCCGTGTCATCAAGGGGTTGTACTTCTTTGAACCCTACGGTCGCCATTGTAATAACAGTCATGTACAAGGCATCAATCCAAGTGTAGTCAGATATAAATCGATAGCCTAACACCCCAAAAAGCACTACAGCTAGCATCAAAGCCAAAGCTAAATATATCTTCGAACGAGAAAGAGTAATCATATTCAGAGATCAAAAACAGAAGTTCTTTTGGTATAAATCAAATCTTTAATTTTTAGCCAAAATGCTAGAAATAAATATAAAGCAAAACCGAATCCTATAGTAACAAACGTAAGGTAAATAAATGACGTTCGCACCACTCGCGCTCTAATACCCAAGCGTTCTGCAATACGCCGACAAACCTCGAATCCTCGCTTTTGAAAATAGTAGAGTATGGTATAGAAAAGATTCATTTGCTAAAATTAATCATTTCATCGTAATAATGAATTGCCAACTGCGCACTCTAAACACCGATGCTGGATGCAATATTCATTGTACAATTGCAGTACTGCTTGACTATTATTTGCATTTTTAATAGGAACACCACGTATTTTGAAATTTGAGATAATTGAATTATTTTCTGCCTTGATTTGTGAAACAATACTAATAATCTCCTCATTAACCTCTTTACCACGTTGTTGGCCGTAGCAAAATTTCAAGGGAAGAATGGTATTGATTATTAACAAGTCAATAAAAGGTTTGGTCAATTTTTTATTTCTTTTTTTTGAAACTTTTCCAAATGTAAAATGGTCGTTCCAATAGGGGCTGGCCGAAATATCAAATATTTCGTATAGTGTTCCTAAATCAGATGAATGTACAACCTTATCTAACAAATTTTGGTGTCTACCATACAGATTTGCTATCTGAGAAAGGCGAATCGTAGGAAAGTTTGGCGGTCTTAGTTTAAAGAATTCAGGGGTAATTACTCCGATATCGCTCAAACCAAATTTATTTTTTAGATAGGCGTATTCCTTTTTCTGATTAATGTAATAGGTGTCTACAATGGTCTCATCATCAAGTAGGTGACACATACCATACAAAATACTTTCTAGCTGTGATATATCAGCTTGTAGTTTTCTCACTATAGAGAAATCAACATTTTCAGCCAAACTTAAAAAAGATTCACCGTTAATCTTTAGTCCGAAATTCTTTAGTAGGGCTGCGAACAATGTTTTTTCCCAGTCATTTTTTGAATTAGAAAGTAGTTTATAAATAAATGACGATTTGCGTTCTAGGCGTTCAAAATATAAGCGACCAAACCAATTTTGAAGTAAAAAAGGATCTATTTGACCAATATTCTTTTCACAATTGATAAAGCCCTTCTGTCGACGGTCAAACAAGTTTTTATAGGACAACAAAAGTTCTGAAGAAATATAATTTTTTAAAACTATAGTAGGAATTTCAGAACCATCTTTTCGAAATACCGCTGCATCATCTTCCCAAACTACATGTAAAATAACATTTTCATAATTACTATCATTCTCATGACGATGTGCGTACCAATCTGATGATTTTAAATGTATTTCTACATTTCCTGCCCAAAGTTGATTATCAATATTGATTTTGGCATTGAAAAAATCAGGTCCTGCTTGATGATTGTGAGTTCCTGAATCGACAATATCAACGGGCATATTGTTAGAAGTCAATAACCCACTCAACGGTAGTTTCTTGTACTTCCAAACATAGTGTAGTAAATCTTCTCGCAAAAGACAACCTAATTATCGTTCTGCGCTAAAGTAAAAGAAATAAGCCAATTGTAAGAAAAAACTACATTGAATTGCGTGCTTATTCCGCCACTTCACCTTCCCAATTCATGAAACCGCCTTCAAGATTATATGCGTTTTCGAAACCAATACTATTCATGATAGCGCAGGCTTGACCACTTCGATTGCCACTCCGGCAATAGACATAGTAGTTTTTAGACTTATCTAACTTCTGAAGTTCATCAATAAATCCCTGACCCAAGTAAATGTCGATATGTTTTGCATTCGGAATATGGCCTTCTGCTATTTCATCGTCCGTGCGTACGTCCAAGATAAATGCATTATCGTCTTGCTCTAATTGTTCAATCCACTCTTCTTGTGATAAATCTGCCATTGTAACGTATTTTTAAAATTGTTCCTGTGAAGTTAAGAAACCTGTTATCATCATTAAGAGCAAAATTACAATTTCCGCATCAATTTACTTCTATCCTTTTTTAACAAAAAATTGGGTTCTTGACGCTTGCCCAATCAAAAATCAATATTACATTTGTATATACAATTATTGTAACGACATGAATGTTGAGCAAATTATTAAAACTGAAAAAAAAATTCCGCTAGAGAGCAGAACAATTATTCATTTTATGTTGGTCAACAATAAGATCAATGAGGGGATTTCAAGTGTATTGAAGCCTTATGACGTTTCCTTACAACAATTTAATGTGCTACGAATCTTAAGGGGGCAAAATGGAAAACCCGCCAATCTTTCAACGTTAAACGAAAGGATGGTCACCAAGATGAGTAACACAACACGATTAGTGGATAAGTTGATTTTAAAAGGGTTTGTCGATAGAATTGTTTGCCCTTCAAACCGGAGAAAAGTTGAAATCAATATTACATCTGAAGGAAAAAAAGTTTTGAAAAAGATGGATGCTGTAATGAAGGTTGCCGAAAAGAACATCCTCAATAACATTTCAAAAAAAGAATTAGAACAATTGAATAGTTTGTTCAATAAATTTTAAATGTAAATATGAATACATATATTGAAAATTTACAATGGCGATACGCCACCAAAAAATTTGACTCTGCCAAAAAGATTTCAGAAAAAGATTTGAAAATTTTATTGGAGTCAATGCGATTAACTGCTTCTTCGTACGGCCTACAACCCTATCATATTTTTATTATATCAGACCCAGAGATTCGCAAAAAATTACAACCAGTTTCATGGGGGCAGACTCAAATTGTAGACGCTTCTCACTTAATAGTACTGGCAAATAAAACTGAGGTCGATGCCGATTGGATAGATGCGTACCTGGAAAATATTGGTGAAACAAGAAATATTCCTTTGGAAGCCTTAAATGAATATGCTGATTTCATGAAGTCCAAGTTACTGGATCTTTCACCTGAAGAACAATCGGCTTGGGCAGCAAAACAAAATTACATCGTTTTAGGTAATCTTCTGTCGGCCGCTGGTGAGTTAAAAATAGACACTTGCCCAATGGAAGGTTTTGAAGCGGAATCATACAATGAAATTTTAGGCCTAACTGACATGGGATTAAGCGCAACCTTGGTTGCAGCGGTAGGTTACAGGTCGGCTGAAGATGAAACACAATACTATACGAAAGTTCGTCAACCAGAGGATCAATTATTTACACATTTATAAACTTTTAACTCTAATTAATTACAATTAAATTTAAACAAATGAAAAAGACAGTATTAAGTTTAACACTAGCCGTAATTTTCGGAGCAACCACAATGGCAATAGAACCAATTGCAGACGAAAAGAAGGAAGTAAACACAGAAACAAGCAAAGTAACTTGGAAGGCTTACAAAGTTACCGGCTCACATACAGGTACCGTTGATTTAAACTCAGGGGCATTGATGTTCGACGGTGATAAATTAACAGGTGGCGAATTTGAAGTAAACATGCCAACACTAGTTTCTACGGATTTAGAAGGTGACTCGAAAGGTAAATTAGAAGGCCATTTAAAATCTGACGATTTCTTTGGTACCGAAAAGCACACTGCCGCTAAATTGGTTTTTACTAAAGTTGAGGCTACTGGTAAAAATTCTTATGAAGTAACGGGTGACCTTACCATTAAAGATATTACCAAACCTGTAACTTTTGACGTATCTGTGTATGGTAGCAAAGCTACTGCTACAGTAAAAGTAGATAGAACAGCTTATGACATTAAATATGGTTCCGGTAGTTTCTTTGACAACTTAGGCGACAAAGCTATTTATGATGAGTTTGACTTAGTGGTTGACCTAGAATTCTAATTAGGTAAAACTATATAATTTAAACCCTGCATTTCACATGATTGCGGGGTTTTGTTTTTTTCAAACAAATGGGTTTGTGGTTTTAAAAATGATTTCTATATTTGAACCAATGAACAGAAATAATACAAATACTTGGTGGTGGAACAACTCTCGACAGATATCGTGAGCTAAGCATCATTGTAGTAAAACTATATAAAGGCTTGTCATCACGACAAGCCTTTTGCATTTGAATACTATCAACATGAAGTACAAATTAAAATCATTCCACAAAAAAATCCTGGCCGATACCATTACGCCGGTAAGCGTTTATCTAAAAATTAGAGACCGCTTCCCTAACAGTATATTACTTGAAAGTAGCGACTACCATGCCAACGACAATAGTTTTTCATATATCTGTTGCAATCCTATTGCTTCGATAAAAATTGAGAACGAAAAGATTATTGAGCGGTTTCCTGATCAGACTTCGCTAGAAACAGAAATTAATGAAGGTACGGACGTGGTAAATGTCCTGCACGAGTTCAGCAAAAAGTTTGAAGCCGACGAAAGCGATTTTAAATTCATTAATAACGGTATTTTTGGTTATATGGCCTATGATGCTGTGCGCTACTATGAAGATGTAGAACTCACTAAAAAAGACAATTCCATTTCCATTCCCGATATTTACTATGCGGTCTACCAAAACATTATTGCGATAGACCACCATAAGAACGAGGCTTATATTTTTGCACATTGTTTCAACACTGATGAAAACACCTCTGATATAGCACATATTCTAAACGTTCGTACCTTTGCCTCCTATAATTTTTCTTTGGACGCAGAAACCACTTCAAATCTTGAAGATGAAGAGTATAGAGAACATGTACGCTTAGCTAAAAAACACTGCCAACGTGGCGATGTTTTTCAATTGGTACTTTCTCGCAGGTTTTCTCAAGGTTTTAAAGGAGATGAATTTAACGTATACCGAGCGCTTCGTTCGGTAAACCCTTCTCCATATTTATTTTACTTTGATTATGGTGATTTCAAAATATTCGGAAGTTCACCGGAAGCTCAGCTTATTGTAAAAGATGGCAACGCAGAAATCCACCCCATTGCAGGAACCTTCAAACGTACAGGTAACGATGAGAAAGACGCCGTCCTGGCCAAAGAACTCACGGAAGATAACAAAGAGAACAGCGAACATGTAATGCTTGTTGATTTGGCCCGAAACGATTTAAGCCGGAACGGAAGTATGGTAGAGGTTACCAATTACAGAGAAGTACAGTTCTTTTCCCATGTTATTCATTTGGTTTCAAAGGTAGTTGGCAAAAAGAAAAAAGACATTCCTACCATGAAAGTGGTAGCAGATACTTTTCCTGCAGGCACCTTAAGCGGCGCACCCAAACATATGGCCATGCAGCTCATTGAAAAATATGAAAAAACCGGTAGAGGGTATTATGGTGGCGCCATCGGTTTTATGGATTTTGACGGTAATTTCAACCATGCCATTATGATCCGTACATTTTTAAGCAAGAACCACCAGTTACATTACCAGGCTGGTGCAGGTATTGTAGCCGCATCGGACCCTGAAGACGAATTACAAGAAACATATAACAAATTGGGCGCACTGACCAAAGCTTTGAAAATTGCCGAAACTATATAATGATGAAAAAGATTTTAGTAATAGACAACTACGATAGTTTCACTTATAATTTAGTTCATTATTTAGAGGACTTAGATTGTCAGGTTATTGTAAAACGTAACGATCAATTAACTTTGGAAGAGGTTGATGATTTCGATAAAATTGTGCTTTCCCCAGGTCCTGGAATTCCTGATGAAGCTGGCCTTCTAAAAGAAATTATAGCCAAATATGCTCCTACAAAAAGTATTTTTGGGGTTTGTTTAGGGCAACAGGCCATTTGTGAGGTTTTTGGCGGTTCGCTAATCAACCTAGAAGACGTTTATCACGGTATTGCTACTGAAATTACACTAACGAAAGACGATCCGAATTTTAAAGGGTTGAACAAAAATTTACTGGTTGGGCGCTACCACTCTTGGGTTGTGGACCCCAATTTGCCAGAAAGCCTAGTAGCCACTTCGGTTGATGATAACGGCCAGATTATGTCGCTACGTCATAAGGTCTATGACGTTTCCGCAGTTCAGTTTCATCCAGAATCGGTTCTAACACCGGACGGTAAAAAGATTCTTGCCAACTGGTTAGAAAGCTAAACCTAAAAACTGTAGAGAATATAATAAGTAGTACTTGATAGTAGTAAGAACAGTGTCATGAAAGAAATATTAAACAAGCTCATCAATCACGATATCCTCGAAAAAGAGGAAGCTAAAAAAGTGTTGGTGAATATTGCAAAAGGAGATTATAATACGAGTCAGATTGCGGCTTTCTTAACCGTTTATATGATGCGTAGCATTGCCATAGAGGAACTAGAAGGTTTTCGTGATGCACTATTGGAATTATGTCTTGCCATAGATTTATCCGAATACGACCCTATCGACCTTTGCGGAACAGGTGGTGACGGAAAAGATACATTTAACATCTCTACCCTAGCATCTTTTGTAACCGCTGGCGCGGGAGTACATGTTACTAAACATGGCAACTACGGCGTTTCCTCAAAATGCGGAAGTAGTAACGTAATGGAATTTTTAGGAATTAAGTTCAGTAATGAAGCTGACTTCTTAAAAAAATGCATTGATGAGGCAGGTATTTGTGTTTTACACGCTCCTTTGTTTCACCCTGCCATGAAAAATGTAGGCCCCATTAGAAGAGAACTAGCGGTGAAAACATTTTTCAATATGTTAGGCCCAATGGTAAACCCTGCTTTTCCAAAGAACCAAATGGTGGGTGTTTTTAATTTGGAACTCGCCAGAATGTACGGATATCTGTATCAGAATACGGATAAGAAATTTACCGTTTTACATGCTCTAGATGGTTATGATGAAATATCGTTAACAGGTAATACAAAAACTATTTCCAACAATTCTGAAAGCATGTTGAAGCCAGAAGATTTTGGTGTTCAGAAAATAACCCAGTCACAAATTGTAGGGGGTGATACTATTGAAGATTCCGCGCAAATATTCTTAAACGTATTACAAGGCCGCGGTACCGAAGCACAGAACAATGTAGTTTGTGCCAATGCCGGTATTGCCATTGCAACCGTAAAAAACCTTTCCCCAATACAAGGTTTCGAGCAAGCTAAAGAGTCTTTATTGACCGGTAAAGGTTTAATAGCTTTGAAGAAATTGCAAGAATTGAGTAAAAACTAAAAGTGTCATCTAAGAGCGCATGAATATTTTAGATAAAATAGTAGCCGATAAACGCAAAGAAGTGAACTTAAAGAAGTCACTTATTCCCGTTTTACAACTAGAAAACTCGGTTTTGTTCTCACGCAAAACGGTTTCTTTGAGCAACGCACTTCGTAATAGTACTAGTGGCATCATAGCCGAGCATAAACGTCGCTCCCCATCAAAATCTGAAATCAATCAGAGCCTGAACGTACAAGATGTAGCCACAGGATATGAAAATGCGGGAGTTTGCGGAATGTCCGTTTTAACCGATTCAAAATATTTTGGAGGTTCTTTAGATGATTTACTATTGGCACGCGCAGCAGTACAAATGCCGTTGTTGCGCAAAGAGTTTATTATAGACGAATATCAGCTTCTTGAAGCCAAAGCCCATGGTGCGGATGTAATTCTTTTAATAGCCGCTATTTTATCAAAAGAAGAAATAAAGACGTTTTCAGAACTTGCTAAAAGTCTTGATTTAGATGTATTATTAGAAGTTCACAATGAGGCTGAATTACATAAAAGCATTATGCCCAGCCTAGACATGCTAGGGGTAAACAATAGAAATCTTAAAACTTTTGAGGTTAGCTTAGAGACCAGTAAATCACTTTCCGAACTAATTCCAGATGAATTTGTAAAGGTTTCTGAAAGTGGTATCAGCTCCATAGAGGCAATTAAGGATTTAAAGCCTTACGGCTACCAAGGTTTTTTAATTGGTGAGAATTTTATGAAGACCGACAATCCTGGTGAAAACGCCAAGAAATTTATAAATCAATTGTCGTAATTGCGACGCATTAGCAATGACTAAAATGGACTATCATTACACGACCAAAAAAGAAGGGCCTTCCACTATAAAAAGTGCTCCGATTAAACTGAAGGTGTGTGGTATGAAAAAAAATACGGCAGAAATTGCAGGCCTAAAACCAGATTATTTAGGTTTTATCTTTTGGGATAAATCCAAAAGACACTTTTCAGGTCCAATGAAACCCATTCCACACACTATCAAGAAGGTTGGTGTATTCGTAAATGCCAGTATTGAAACCGTCATTGCGCGTATTCAAGATTATGATTTGTTGCTAGTGCAATTACATGGCTCTGAAAGCCCTGAATATTGTGCTGAGCTTAAGCAAAAGGCAAAACAGGTAGAAATCATCAAAGTTTTCTCAATCAAAAATGATTTTGATTTTGAGGCACTAAAGCCTTACGAATCTGTTTGTGATTATTATCTTTTTGATACCAAAGGAAAACTACCAGGTGGAAATGGTTATGCTTTTGATTGGGGTGTTCTAAAAGATTACCCGTCTGCCAAACCTTATTTCTTAAGTGGAGGTATTGGTTTAGATGAAGTAGATTCATTAAAAGAATTTATGACACGGCCAGAAGCAAAATACTGTCATGCTATTGATGTAAACAGTAAGTTCGAAATAGAACCGGGTTTAAAGAATGTTGAGAAAGTAAAAGAATTTAAGAAAGCACTAAGTATTAAGTAAAATACGAATGACTATGAAAACGTATCAAGCGGACGAAAAAGGATATTACGGAGAGTTCGGAGGGGCATTTATCCCAGAGATGCTGTACCCCAATACCGAGGAACTTAGACAGAACTATATTCGCATTATGCAAGAACCTTCTTTTAAAGAAGAGTTTGACCAGTTGCTGAAAGACTACGTAGGCCGCCCTACTCCACTCTATTTTGCGGATCGACTTTCTAAAAAATACAATACTAAAATATACCTGAAACGCGAAGACCTTTGCCATACAGGAGCTCACAAAGTAAACAATACCATAGGGCAGATTCTTATGGCCAAGAAATTGGGCAAGAACAGAATCATCGCAGAAACCGGTGCTGGCCAGCATGGTGTTGCTACCGCTACTGTTTGTGCGCTTATGGGTATTGAGTGTATCGTTTACATGGGAGAAATAGATATTGCCAGACAAGCACCCAACGTTGCTCGTATGAAAATGTTAGGTGCAGAAGTTAGACCGGCACTTTCTGGGAGCAGAACATTAAAAGATGCCACTAACGAGGCTATTCGCGATTGGATCAATAACCCTGTAGACACGCATTACATTATTGGTAGCGTTGTTGGGCCACACCCCTATCCTGATATGGTGGCGCGGTTTCAATCTGTTATTTCCGAGGAGATCAAATGGCAGTTAAAAGAAAAAGAAGGTCGCGAAAACCCTGATTATGTAGTGGCTTGCGTTGGTGGAGGAAGTAATGCCGCTGGTGCCTATTATCACTATTTAGATAATCCTGACGTGGGTATTATAGCCGTAGAAGCTGCTGGAAAAGGAATAGATACTGGTGAAAGTGCTGCAACATCAGCTCTAGGAAAAGCGGGTATCATTCATGGTAGTAAAACCTTATTAATGCAGACGGGTGACGGACAAATTACAGAGCCGTATTCTATTTCCGCAGGATTGGACTACCCCGGAGTTGGGCCAATGCATGCCAATTTATTTACTTCTGGTAGAGGTGAATTTATTTCTATTACAGATGACGATGCCATGAATGCAGGTTTACTTTTGTCTAAAATGGAGGGTATTATTCCCGCTATAGAATCTTCGCACGCACTTGCAATTTTTGAGTGCAGAAAATTCAAGCCTGAAGACATTGTGGTCATCAACCTATCTGGTCGTGGTGATAAAGACCTCAACAATTATATTGAATATTTTAATCTATAAAATACATGGGGGAAGTTTCATGAATATGATAACATATGTTCGTGACTAACTTACTCCATCCTATTAAAAAAGGAAAAACAGATTTGAAACTATGGCAAATAGAATCAACACAAAACTGAAAGAAGATGGAAAATTGCTTTCCATATATTTTACTGCAGGATACCCAAAATTGGCTGATACCGTAGAAATCATTCAACAGTTAGAGAAAAACGGAGTAGATATGATTGAAATTGGCCTTCCGTTCAGTGATCCACTGGCAGATGGCCCAACCATTCAACAAAGTTCTACAGCAGCCCTTAAAAACGGAATGACAACCGAAATTCTTTTCAATCAATTGAAAGATATTAGAAAATCAGTTTCCATTCCACTTATTATCATGGGGTATTTTAATCCTATGTTTCAATATGGCGTTGAAGCGTTTTGCAAAAAGTGTCAAGAAATTGGCATAGACGGACTTATTATACCCGATTTACCTGTAGATGTTTATCATGAAGAATATCAGGAGATGTTCGAAAAATACGGACTCATTAATGTATTCTTGATTACACCGCAGACTTCTGATGAACGTATTCGTTTTATTGATTCAGTCTCAAACGGATTTATCTATATGGTAAGTTCGGCAAGTGTTACAGGAGCCCAGTCTGGATTTGGTGATGAGCAGCAAACTTATTTTCAACGAATTGCAGATATGGAACTAGATAATCCTCAAATAGTCGGTTTTGGAATAAGCAACTCCGAGACTTTTGAGCAAGCCACAAAATCTGCAAAGGGTGCCATTATCGGCTCTGCCTTTATCAAACATTTAAATGGTCATGGTGTAGACGGAATTTCAGCGTTTACAAAAACTATTAGATGATAGGCTTCAATTAAAATACACGTTAATGAAAGACCTTATTAACAACTGGAAGATTGTAATACTGCTCTGCCTCACTATTGGCCTTGCTCCCTTTTTTCCTGAGCCTCATATTTGGGGTAAGGTTAAATGGATAATGGGCGGCGCGATAAATATGCAACTCAAAGATTGGTTTGATGTCCTATTACACGGTTTTCCTTTTATTTTATTACTTCGGCTTTTAATACTGAAAATGAGTAAATCCCGTTCTCAATAAAGTACACGCCTTTAATGGCAATTTCTCCGTACATAATTGTTTACGCCATGAAACGATACATATTAGTTCTTTTCTTTCTCGCCGCCTGCTACGGCAATGCGCAAGAAATCAAAATTATAGATACTAAAGATAGTTCTCCCATTTCTTTTGCCACGATATCATTTGGCGATGGGTTAGGCACTTTTGCTGATGAAGAAGGCCTTTTCATTTTTTCTCAAAAAAAATATCCGGATATAGATACACTTTATATTTCCGCACTTGGATATAGAGAGAAAATGGTAACTATAGCTAATGAGATTAATGCAGCTACCAACATTGTTTCTCTAGACCCGGAAGTTTCACAACTTGGAGAAGTCATAGTTTCAGCTCCTAAACAAGGAAAATTTAAATTCAGAAAACAGAAGGCAGAAACCCATAAAGACATTTTTGCTTGTTGGTTACCAACCGTAGAAAGTGAAGTAGCGGTATTATTTAATAGATATGAAAATAACGTATCGCAAATTTCTAAACTGTATCTCCCTGTTAATGCAGAATCTGAATATAAATCTAAGGGAAAAGGGAAATTCGCTACTATTTTTAGAGCTCAATTCTACGAAAACAATAATGGATCACCAGGGGCCGGTATTCCCTACGAGAATGTAGTTTTTGCTATGGATGAAAAAGCCGATAAGGTTTTTGAGCTGGATTTACTATCCAAATCTATTTTCATACCCGAGTCTGGCATTTTTGTTTCTATCCAAGTTTTAGGATATGCCAATACTAACGGAAAACTAGTTGAGACCAAAAAATACCGAGAAATAAAGACTGCCCGAGGTATTCAAAAAATATCTACTTCATTCCGACCATTATTACCATTCGTAAAAGGTGAAGCCAATCAACGGACTTTTGTACGCCGCATATTTTTTAACGATAAAAAATGGCAAGTTTTTGACCGCAACTATAATCCCAACTCAAAATTACTTCAAACCGGACATCGCAATTACGGTATGGGTGCCGAGTTTAAGGTTTATGAGGATTGAAAAGTAAATCCACTTTACCCTAAAACAAAAAAGCCCTTACTTTAAAAGTAAGGGCTTCATTTTTATGCTGAGTTTCTACTGGCATTAATATTACCGTAGAGCGAGCGAGTGACGATTTTTTCATACTCGTCCTTAAACCCTTTATCTTGTCCTATTTTCTGTAGTGCAAATTGCTGAATAACCAATAACGGAAGAACAATATTCTCACGTATTCTGATTGACTCACGAGAAATAGCTTCATTTTCCATCAAAATTTTACTTCCTGAAATCAGAAGTAACATTTTCTTAGACAATAGATATTCTTCATGAAGAATATTCCAAAAAGCACCATACTCTTCATCCTTCTGCATATAGCTCGTAAGCTCAAAATAACATTTAGAAAGAGACATCATACTATTGCTCATTAAAGCTTTAAAGAAAGGAACTTCTTTATACAATTTTTTAAGCTCTGACAGTCTGCCTTCATCCTTAATAGTTTGAATAGCTGTCCCCAACCCAAAGTAACCAGGAACATTTTGTTTCAACTGACTCCATGAACCTACAAATGATATAGCTCTTAAATCAGAAAGCTCTAACTTTTTCTTATTACCTCTCTTACCCGGTCTACTGCCAATATTTGCTTTTTGATAGTATTTTAAAGTACTTCTGTTTTCTAGGTACGGCATAAACTTATCATGCTGCTTAAGCGCATCATATTTGCTAAAACTCAACTCAGAAAGTTGTTCTATTAGTTTTCTATGCTCTTTAGAAATCACATTCTCCTTACCAAAAAGGTTATTTGAAAGTCCCGCAGTCAATAATTGCTCACTGTTGTGAATAAATTGCTCGCTGGTACCATACGTACTTGTAATGGTTTGTCCTTGGATGGTTAACTGAATTTCGTGATTGGCAATACCTTTAGTCTGTGCCGCATAAAAACGATGTGTTTTACCACCACCACGTGCCGGTGGGCCACCACGTCCGTCAAAGAAAATAGCGTTGAATCCATTTTTATCACAGACTTTTGACAGTGTTTCCTTAGTCTTGAAAATAGCCCAGTTGGCTTTTAAATAACCACCATCCTTGGTTCCATCAGAAAAACC
>ENA-ORXM01002703-ORXM01002703.1-marine-metagenome-genome-assembly--contig:-NODE-2703-length-19735-cov-4.294435_pt1 | contig 19735 bp, 16 predicted proteins | sample MGYA00237867_ERZ511480 | MGnify/ENA primary metagenome ERZ511480 (study PRJEB26309, sample SAMN06266103) | marine metagenome | isolation source: Algal blade | place: United Kingdom:Sidmouth, United...
CGACGCTTTTGTGTCGTCGGGGAGTGGCAAGCTGGACTTTGCTGCGGAACTCGAGCAACGCAAGCCTGACCTGTTTATCGTCAATGAAGATGGTGATAGTGAAGACAAGCGTGACCTCTGCCGCCGCCTCGGTGTGGACTACAAAGTTTTAAAACGAGTGCCGCATACGAATTTGCCTACACGCTCAACGACCTCGCTACGCTCAGCGCCGAGGATGCCGTACCGCATTGACTTAGCAGGCGGTTGGTTAGACCAGCCTTTTGTTTCAAAGCATCATCCTGGACCTGTCTTAACCGTATCCCTCGAACCCACCGTAGACTTTAATACCCGTAGCGGCATGGCAACGAGTACGCGCAACCGGGCGCTCGAGCTGTGGGGGCCGAGCCTGCCACTAGGCGACCCACACAAAATTGCCAAAGCCCTGTTCTGTTATGACAACCCGCCAGGTACCCAGGAAGTTTCCGGTTCGCAAGACGCCATCGGACTCGTTTTTCCAGGGCTCGCCAAAGCCCATTATGAGGGCGATTACTGGCCTACCAGCATTGATACAGTCTCAGATGAAGACACACTGCATTTTGTCGAACGTTCACTACAGCTCATTCCCCTGACGCCAAGGGGTGACGGTTACAGCGTTTTGAGTGATACGAATATCACAGCAACAGGTGCAAAGGCTTTAGCTGAGGCAGCTGAGGCTTGCTGGCAAGCGATTCTAGCGCACGACGTGAAAGCCTTTGGGGAAAGTTTTCGAGCCTCTTATGAAGCGCAAGTGGCTATGTTTCCTAACATGGTGACAGAGGATATGCGGGCGCTAATCGAAACCTACCGTGACCAGGTTTACGGCTGGAAAGTCTCGGGCGCAGGGGGCGGCGGCTACCTGATTTTGGTTACGGACAAGCCGATTGATTACGCGGTTGATGTTTCAGTTAGACGAGCGTTTGACTAAACTTTTCCAAAGAGGTGCGAAGGAACTTTGCTTAGGCTCGAGTTGCCAATTTTACACGTAAGCACCTTAAAATCTAAAATTAGCAGGGGCAAATAGCAGAAATTGGGGAATTTTTTGCCAAGAAGGCTATTCGAGGTTAGGATGTACCTATGACCACCCTGTTCTGAGTAATGGTGGTAAGCTCCCTCAACACAGCCTAAAAAGGGAGGTGTCGGCAGTACCCAAGAGTTGGTAAATATTTGAGCAAAAACTCAATAAGGAGGGTTCATATGCAGCGCACCATTCGTTGTCTACTTTACTCACTATTCGTCGTCCTATTTGTCACTGCGTGCAGTTCTGAATCTGAAGAGGTTTCGCCGGAGCCAGCACAAAGCGGTTTCATGTTTACCGTTGACCCGCAAAGCCAAAGTGTTGAAGTAGAAGCTGTGGGCGACGCAGGCTTGTCGGCGCAGCAAACCGATGAACCGCGTGTTTTAGTGCCTGAAACGGAACTAAGGCTGATCAGGTATGATTACTACTTTCAACCTGGCAATATCCTCAGAATTGAGATCTTGTTCCGTAACGTTACATCCAACCTCGTCTTTGAGAAGCCCTTTAGCTTTAGTGTCGCACCTGGAACCAGCAATATTGTCAATTCGACTGAGCCCACAAGCTTTATCTTCGGTTTTGATGATGTCTTAACGCCTGGCGAGACGGCGGGCTACACTGCACCTCAATTTGATCCCGAATATTCTGAGTTCATTGTCGAGCATAAAAATGAGCCATTTAGCTACTTTGTTAATGCAATGGCCGTCGTTAAAGCGCCAACTCTTGACTGCGATGATCCAGATACGGTGGTGTATATACAGAGTGCAGATCTGGAAGATGCTATACGCGCGCAGCTTGGTTTAAACTCTGAACCTCTAACCTGCGCTCGCATGCTAGACCTGAGGGTGCTCGAGGCTCCCTATAATGTGCGTTCTCTAGAGGGATTACAAGTTGCAACCAATTTAGAAGAACTCTCCATTACTGGTAATCATGACTCCTATACCCCCATTAACAACCTGACAAAATTGACCCGCCTTGACGTTAGCAATGCCAACTTTGGTCGAGGTTTTATTGATTTGGATTTGACTAACCTAGTTAACCTCACCCATCTTGACATGAGCAACTGGTCTTACTATTACGGGATTTCTACTGCTGATGACGTTTTTCCAACCCTACCCAAGCTCACTCATTTAAATATAAGTAATTCACAGAGGGAAGTTCCCGATCTAAGCAACCTGCTTGAACTCACATACTTAGATGCTAGCAACTTACAAGGCGCACCCTTTGGAACTACTAATCTCAACCTAGATAACCTAGCTAATCTAACAAAGCTTAACTACCTTGACCTCGATCATACGGAGCCCCTCCTTAACGGCTATGGCACAAGGATTACGGGTGACCCAAACTCCCTAGCCAACCTAACTAACCTTGTCCACCTTGATCTTAGTGCAACGTTTATCGATCCAGCAGCTTTAACGAACCTGAACAACTTGACCTACCTTGGTTTGAGAAGAAATTATTATGACGATATCTCTGCTTTACTTAACAATACAGGTCTAGCTGACGCAGAAGAAGAGATAGACCTGACGCTTAACCGCCTCTGTAACCCTGAAGCTCTTTCTGACATTCAAACCTTAGAAGCGCGTAACCCCAACTTCCAAAACGTTCTTATTGAACCTCAACTTGACTCCGAATGTCCTTAAAAGTTTTGCTAAGAAAGGAAGTTGTAATGACTGACAGAACACAAGTGCAAAAAAACCGATCAGAAGGCCAAGATAAAAGACCTTTCGAGCAGCCCAAACTAAGCTACGTCAAACCCAGGCTCAATAAACAAGGCAAAGTTGCCCAAATCACTCAGTCTTTCTTCGGTAGCTTCTCACCGTAAAAGAGTTTCAATAGTCCTAAACACTCTCTACCTGATGTATTGCGAGTAGAGGGTGTTTTTTGTTCTGTGCGTTGCATCTACCCTTTAACCTTCGACTAGCTGCGCAACATGCTGCGCCATAGCCTCTGTTTCTTTAGCGTCCAACACGCCCATTTCAACTCCCATATGCCAGCTTCCACCCGCCGGAATAATTTTCAGATTTCCTTTGGCTTTTTCTGCCGTGTAGCCTTCGGGCTCGGCAGTGGCGGGGTCAGCTATGCCGAGTGCGTCCTGGTCGGGTGTGCGGCAAATCCAACGCACGCCGTGGTCAAGTTGTTTGGGGCGGTGGCGCATGTAACTGCTTGTACCGTCCGTATGTCTTAAAAGGCTATGCGCCCAGCCATCAGCGTCAGCTAAGTAATCGACGAAAAAGACAATTTCAGGGTCGAAGTTTAGACCTGGCTTTAAAATGTGGTGCTTTTCCGGGTGCTCTGCTAGTTCATCTAAAAACTCGGCGTAACCAGCTTTGGGCGTGACGTGCGAAGGAATGCTGCGCCGCACCCGCACATGCTCAGGTGTGGGCTTGGCACTGTAAATTATCTCGCCGTTGTCCTCAGGCCGAAAGTTTATGTGGGCTAAATACATCAGTTCCATCTCAGTTTTTTTCAAGTTTTCAACTGTGAGTCCAGCGCTGAAGATATTACTTTGCTCATAAACTTTGACTAGCGGTTTAGCGGCGTAGTTATGGCTAAAAGCGACCGTGTGTCTGTACTCCCCACCTAAACCGATAAAGCGACCTTTATCATCCTCACCTAAAACAAGCTGCGCCTTTTGGTAGATGGCGTTCGGTAATTCACCGTGTAACGGATGCGTATCGTCACCTGTAGGCACGCCCATCGCCGTAACGCCGCAGTGAATAAGAAAACCGCCGTAGGTTTTCAAATACTCACTGGTAAGTTCTGGCTCTATGAACATGCTTTTCATAGTGATGTCACGCCCGTCCACAACTGCTTGCCAGATTTGCTGGCCCTGATAAGGCAATAAGACGAGTTCGGTACGTTCACCTTTTATGCGAATCCCGTGGACGCCCGAATCAAACAGAAAGCTCGAGGCCCTCAGATTGCCAAATTCGACAACTGTTTTTTCCTTCTCGCTAAACTGCGCTTTGCTTAGGGTAATCGTAGCTTCCATTCTCAGCCCTCCATAAACTTATTGAGTTCATCACGGGTGGGTGGATTGGCTCCTGCACGGGTGCAGTTAAAAGCGGCAGCATGAGCGGCGAAGCTCAGTACGTCTAACCAGCTCTCATCTGTGAGTGCACTGAGGGATTTGTCAAGCTCGAGCAGCCGCGTCATCAAACCTCCTGTAAAGGTATCGCCTGCGCCCACGGTATCCACGACCTCCACTTTTTTAGAAGCGGCGATTAGAGGCTCTTTACCAGGACGATAGAGCGTTACACCGTCACCGCCATCAGTAATTATCACAGCGCCTGGTCCCTGCTCGAGCCAGCGTGACGCGACCTCTTCTTTAGTGCTATCTGGATAAAGCCAGGTTAGGTCCTGAGTGCTTACTTTGACTATGTCAGCTAGCTCGAGCCAGCGCGAAAGTTTGGTCTCATACTCAGCCTTGTCAGGAATAAGGGTAGGTCTAACATTCGGGTCCAGGACAATCGTACAGCGCTCTTCGTGCAGCGCAATGACATCTAAAATACTGCTGGCTGTCGGCTCGGTGAGCAGGCTAATCGAGCCGAACATTAAATACTTCAAACTCTCAGGAAAGCTGGGGCGCGGGCGCGGGTCGTAAAGGGTATCCGCCGCGCCCGAACTCATAAATGAAAAGTGGGCGTCACCGTCGATTTCAGCTACGAACGCCAACGTGGAGGGCGCGTGGTGCTCGAGTAAATACGTCATGTCGACTTTATTTTTCTCGAGGTATTTACGCAGCACTTCACCAAACAGGTCGTTAGAAACCTGTCCCGCAAAGCCCACCTTCGGTCCGAGCCGAGCCGCTGCAACGGCAACGTTCATGGGTGAGCCGCCCTCGAAACCTTCAAAGTTCAAAGACTCCATTTGTTTAAAATCAATCAGCGCTTCGCCACAAGAAATAATCTGTAATGCGTTGTCCATACTAGAGTTTACCTGTCTCTAGAGAGGAAAGTTTTAAGTTATAAGGTTTAAGGTCTAAGTAAAAGCTTTCAAACTTATAACTAAAGACTGATAACTGACAACTTTTAGCCCTTCACCGCTCCTACCAGTAGCCCCCTCGAGATATACCTCTCCAAAACAACCGCTAAAATAATGACCGGAATAATCATAATGAGGATGTACACGCTCATGTACCACCACTGCGGCCCGCGCGTCGCGTTTTGGGCAGCGACGAGCAGGGGCATGGTTTGGGCGTTGGCTTTTGATAAAAAGAGGGAAAGCAAGTATTCGTTCCAGGCAAAGACTAGTACAAATAAGAAAGTAGCGACGAGTCCAGGGGTAGCAAGCGGCAATACAATCGACCAGAACACCCGGTAAGGTGATGCGCCATCGACGCGGGCGGATTCTTCTAGCTCTAAAGGAATATTGACAAAATAGTCCCGCATGAGCCAGACCACAATTGGCAAATTGACCGCCATATAAGTAATGATGAGGGCGGCTTGCGTATCGAGCAAGCCAACTTGCTGAAACATAATGTAAATAGGAATGACAACCGCAACCGGCGGCAAAATGCGCTGCGAGATAAGCCAAAAGGCGATGTCGCGGTTTTCTACCGAACGCGGGAAACGTTTAGAGATAGGTCTTAGCGCTAAAAAGAAGATGGCGATTGCAACGGCTAAAAGCAGAAGTAAGGGTGCGCCTAGGCTCGAGCCAAAAATCACCCCTGCTACCAGAGCTATAAAAAGCCAGATAAGCGCCTGCCGAGGTCGGTAGCGAAAGCGCGTTAGACCGTAGGCGGCTGTTCCCCCAAAGATAATAGCCAGCACCGAACTCGCTAGCGACACGACCACCGTATTGGTGTAGGGCCGAATCATGTCACCGACAACATCGACAAAGACATAGCGCCACGCATGCCCTGAAGGTTGGTAGTCGACAAAGGGAATGTAATAGGGGCCTTCGTTGACATGAAACGGCAACTTAAATGAGGTCACGACGAGCCAGTACAGGGGAAACAGAACGATAAACGCCCAAAACAGCAGAATCACGTAAGACAGAATCGTGCCAGCTAACGAGGGTTGATTGAGCCCCTTACTCTTAAACATCAGCGCACGACCTTTTGATAGATGAGGTTCGCGTAGCTGATGCAGATAAACAGCGATATAAACATGAGCATATAAGCAATGGCCGCCGAGCCCCCCACGTCGAGGGTGCGCCAGGCGAAAAACGAGTGCAGCGTGAGTGACTCTGTCGCAGTGCCAGGCCCACCAAAGGTCAAGATATTGGGCAAGTCGATAATTTTAAACGCCTCGATCATACGAATAAGAACAACGGTGGCGCTCACCGGGACAATTTGCGGCAGGGTGATATTCCAGAAAATCTGCCATTTGCTTGCCCCGTCGACGTGTGCCGCTTCAAACAGTTCGTTCGGCAAACCTTCAATCGCGGCGAGCAAAATGATAAAAACAAACGGCGTCCACTGCCAGGTATCGGTGATAATAACGGCCCAACGCGCCCCCCACGGGTCACTCACCCAGGAGAAATCCGTCAGGCCCAATACCGCCCAGAACGGTTCAAATGGCCCTTTGCTCGTATCCGTCATCATGCGGAAGGTGTAACCGATGCCCACAGGCGTAATCATCATGGGGAGTAGAAAAATAACGCGGAAAATACGCTTGCCTGGTAAATTTTGTGTGGTTAATAAGGCTAAACCTAAACCGATAAAATACTGCAAAAACAACCCGATGAAAACATAAATAAGGGTTACGACAACCGTACCAGGGCGGCCTTCAGGACTTAAATTTTGCATGACGAAATAAACACCCCAGCTCAAAATGCCGAAGGTGATGGCGCGGTAAATAAGCCCGCCCACTTTATAGTCAGCGCTGCGCATGTAGCGCCACAGGGCGTAAACGAGCAGGGCAACGACCACCGCGACAACGAGCCACTGATACGGCGCGAGCGCCTCTAAATCGCCACGAAAGTGCCGCTTTTCGCTGCCATCGAGGAGTTTCTCAAAGTTTTTGAAGCCTACAAAGGTAATGTCGAACCCACCTTGCACGAATTTCAAGCGGGTCATAGCCAGGTACGCCGAGATAATCAAGGGGAAAATAGATAAGAGTAAAACAATGATGACAGAGGGCAGAATAAAGACGTTGCCTGCGTTGCGGTTGAGCCAGTCGGAAACGCGGTTGCTGCTGATTTGGTCCGAGGTATGGGCGCTCGAGCTTTTAGGAACAGAGTTATCCATGTAACTAGTTGAGTCCTTAGGGATTGAGTGCTTAGTGTAAACGGGCTAAAGGTATAAGTTGCGAGGGAATCCCCCTCAATCCCCCTTTGGAAAAGGGGGAGGTACTTAGGCCCCCTCCTTCAAAAAAGGAGGGTTGGGGAGGATTTCCTTCACCGCAATTCGAAGTAAGGGTTCTTAGAACTTCTACTTCAAACACTTAATTTCTAGCGCTCCACACCGAGCGTACCGTTATAAGCATCAATTTGCTCATCACGACCAATTTCATCGGTGATTTCTTGCCAGCCATCGTAGATTTGCTCCATTGTTTCGTCCAGATCAAGCTCATCTGCTAAGTACTGCGCCAACGCCGTGTCGAGCACGTTTTGCTGATAGCGCTGGTTTTGTGGAATGCGCAGGTCGAGTACCATGTTGGGACTATTCAGGCTTGCCTCAATCGCACCTAAATAGTTCTGTGCAAATTCCTCACTCATGCCTGCTTCAACCCAGGCGTCGGTATTTTCAAACTGCGAGGTGCGGTAAGGGTTAAAGCCTGTGATGCCCATCGTTACATCCTGGTTTGATTGGGCAGGTTGGTTCATATAGCTGAAGAATGCGTAAAGCGCTTCTTTGACCTGGTCGTCAGCAGCCGCGTTAATCGCGCCAGACCAACCGCCGAAAGCTGCGAAAGGCGCGTAGTTGATACCGTCTACATGGTAGGGGCAAAGCTCGTCGTTACATTCCTCGAGTTCACCTGTTTCACGGTTTAAAACCATTGCAGAGCCAGGGTTGATGACGGTGCCTGTCGTATCGGCGACTTTCGACCCTTCAGCAATCGCTTGTGTACCGATATCGCCCCAGTCCAGCGTGAGGGCGCAACGCCCTGCGCTCCACAAACCACGTGTGTCGCCAACGCCTAAGTTCAGTTCATCGGGTGGGCCAAATTCAGTTGTCGCCTTGTAGGTTTCAAGTGCCTTGGCATAAGCGGGGTTGGTGACAAGGGGCTCTAAGGTCTCGTTATTAAAAAATGCACCCTGCGACGTGCCTTGCGACTGAAGCATAGGCGCTGCAATCGAGGTGATAAACCAGTACGCCTGGTTATTTCTGGCTTTGCCGATGCAGCTACCAAAGTCGGCCTCGCCGTCATCATTCATATCCATGCCGTGCGCCGCTTCAGCAATTGCCAAGTACTCGTCCCAGGTTTGGGGCGGGTCCATACCGATTTGTTCTAGCACGTCGGTGCGGTAGTAAACCATTTGAAAGTCGCCGTCTAGAGGAATTGTATAAATCGAGCCTTCGTAGGTCGAGCTAAAGTCGCGGAAGAAAGCGCCGACATCGTCCCACTCGAGGGCCTCATCTGCACCCACCCGGTCAGTCAAGTCTTCTAAGTAGCCAGGAACAATATAGTCGACCATCCACTGCGGTGCAAACACCGCACCGTCAAAACTGTTGGTACCAGTCGCCATGTCGGTTAAGACTTGCTGATAAAGGTCACTAAACGGCACGGTCGTAACGTTGACCTTAGCACCAGTTGCCGCTTCAAAGTCAGGAGCGCGGCGCTGTAAGGGTTCGGCAATTTGTGGTCCTGTAAACGTAACAATATCGATTTCGACGCCGTCATATTGAGCAAACGCTGTGCCCAACATGAAAAGCGATATTAAGAGTGCAAAAACTGTCTTCATAAGTTTCCCTTCAATGAATTAGCGTGAATACATTTACTAGTAGGTGTTACTTAGGATTAAGCTTGACAAGGGTCTAAACGAGTGGGCGCTCTCACCTCCAAGTTCTGTTGTTGATTTACAAAAAGTAAGACTAAGTATCTCAATTTTGCGAAGCCGCTGAAGCGTCAAGGGTAACATATTGAATACCGTTTATAAGCTAAATGCGCGTAGTATAAAGGTATATGAAAGGCTCCAACCTCTCCCCGCTGCGCTTAAATTCACACATCCAACCGAGACAGCTGTATTAATGGTGAGACCTGAAAGCATAGTGGGTAGCGCAGATATGCAAGCTCGTGTTAGTTGTACTCTGTGCAAAACGCTCAGCCTTAAGACCATATTTGGGAGTAATAAAGGATGATTGCCAAGGAACTAGACCCCTTTGAATCTAGTCATGAATCTAACCATGATTATGAACAAGCGGGACAGCGGGCACTCGAGCAAACCGCTAGCTACTTAAAGCGTGCTTACGGTAATTCAAAGGATGCCAGACGCGGCAGCAAAGACATTATTGTACTGAACGGCGTCCGCTTAGAAGCCGAGCGCCACGGTATTTTTATTGACCACCTGATTCTTTATCCGCAAGGGTTTATTTTAGTAGAAAATCGTAGTCGCAGGGCTGACTTAGAGGTTAACGCACTGGGTGAATGGACGCAGCTGTATAAGGGCGCTGTTTTAAGAATTCCTTCGCCTCTACAGCAAGCTGAGCGCAAACTTAGATTTTTGCAGACCTATTTTCGCAATCACGCTGGGCAGTTGCCCAGTACGGACGCCCTATCGTACGACTACGCTATTACCTTGCCGGATGAGGGCAGTTTTCGAGTGCCGTCAGGTTTACAGTTTTCTCAAGTATGCCGCGCCCACAAACTGCCCGAACACCTCGAGCGGACCATGCGTCAGCAGGGTCAGAGCGGGCGGACTATGTTTCGGATTGGCGGCTCAGACGAAGGCACGCTTGCCAGGGAAGATTTACTCAAAGTATCTGTATTTTTACGTCAACACCACCAGACTCTCGAGCCCCGCAACCCCAATACTGAGTCAACACCCAATCCACAAACCACACTTACGCCGCGCCCCCCTGCAAAGCAGCCGCACATAAAACCTTTAGGCGAACCGTTGCACCGTACAGTGCAGCCAGTGCAAAGCGTGTTAGCACCAAAATCAACACCGAAATCAACACCTGCACGAACACCGCCTTCGCTAAGCAGTCTCTACGACATGTGTCAAATTTGCGGTGAACAGTATTTGCGGATTGACCACCACGAAGGCAGTTTTCAGTACCAATGCCTTAACTGCGAAACCCATACGCCTATCGAACGAACCTGCACCCAATGCTCCAGTCACCGCTACGTGCGGCGCAGCGGCAACGAGTTTTTCCTCGAGTGTGAACACTGCTTAACCTCAAAGTTGCTCTATATAAATCCAACGAATTAGGGGCTTTTTAGATTCCAGCTTGGACAAGGTAAAGGTTGTCATACGGATTCCGATAATACACTGAATAAACCTGGAAGAGATTTTCCCGTTCCTTATCGGAATCCGTATTTGTTTCTACTCGCTACGCTTGTATGTTAAGAACAGGCAAGAGTCAGAATTTAGAGGAGTAGGTCTGTTCTGGCGCGCACTTGAATGGTCAAAAGAACCTAGACGTCATACCAGGCGGCCACAGCCTGCTCGAGACCCTCCTGCGTATAACGGTTGTCGACAGTCTCGAGACTGCTCATTACCTCTTCTGGCGTAGCGACGAGTTCGCTCTCAATACCCTCAAAATCGTAAACGGAGCCTGTAGCGGGAAGCAGGTCATTCACCCACAGCGTTTCGCGGTGACGGTGCCGTAAGAGGTGGTCAAACACAGCGGCGTAGACCTCTGGATTGTAGTCAGGGGGATTACGGTCAGGGTAGGCGCTATTGGTGGCAAGGCCCAGTTTTTGTGCAACGGTATGAAGCTCGAGCCAGAGGGCTTTTAGAACGTTGGGCGGCGCGTCGGCGCGTTCGCGTTCGTGGCTCGGTTGGGCGATGCTTTGCTCACGCGCTGCCTCGATATGACGGCGCACTTCGGCTGAGGGCACAGGCGTAATAAACAGTGCAGCGTCGCTCGAGAGTAGCGGCTCGACCTCATCGTCTAGGGGTTGAACGAGTTCAATGAGGCGGTTGCCCACCAGGGGAACTTCACCGACGAGTAAATGCGAGGGGTCGGGGTAGGTGCGGTGCCACTCAAGCACCCCGCGCCGCGCCCACAGCCCCACAGCCTTGCGAACGCCAGCGTGCGTTACGCCGTCCACTTCGGGGTAGCGTGCCAGAATCTCGTCCGTTTCAAACGCGGCTCTCGTGACGTCCCACTGCAACAAGTGAACCTTGCGCCCCGCATCTTGCGCTAACCCTGCAAAATTTTTCAAGTGCAAGCTTTTGCCCACACCAGGCAAGCCTGCGAAAAACACCATGCGCCGCGTCGTTATAAGCCCTTCAAACCCCTTATAAAGCGGATGCGCTAGCACTATCTAAATCTGTCAACGCTCGGCACATCACCTAGCGGAATTTCAATCAGGGTAGGAAGCTCGTGCTCTAGACCTTTGCGAATAGCCTGACGCACTGCTTCGGGCGTCGTCGCCCGAAGACCCTGTGCACCGAAGGACTGCGCCAACGCTACAAAGTCAGGGTTGTGCAAATCCGTAGCAATCACGCGGCCCCCGTAAACATTTTTTTGCATTTGTTGCACGTTGCCGTACTGATTGTTATTAAAAAGGAGGGTGATGAGCGGGATTTTGTGCTGCACCGCCGTGGCGAGTTCTTGTACTGAAAACATAAAACCGCCATCACCCGTAATGGATATGACGGGCACGTCTGGCTTGGCGACTTTGACACCCAGCGCCGTCGGAAAGCCCCAGCCCAGCGTGCCCTGATAGCCCGTCGAAATAAAGGTTTTTGGTTTATATACTGGAAAGGTAATCCGCGCAGCGAAACCAACCTGGGTCAGTTCGTCGACCAAAATGCCGTCCTCGCCTAGCTCCTCACGGATGACTTTTAGGTAAGAAAGCTGCGGCTCGAGAACACTCGACTCTTTTGCCCACCAGGCTTTCAGCTCGAGCAGTTCCGCTTCACGCGACGTGCGTTCAGGATTGAGGGGCTCAAGTGCCTTTAGTAAAATAGGCAGAGCGTCTTCGGCCTTTGCTGTCACGGCGACATCCGGCGTGAGAAATTTGTTGTGACTTAGCGGGTCAACGTCGATACGAATAAGTTTAGGAGTATGGTTCTTGGTCCACTTTTGCAGCGGAATGCGCATGCTCGAGCCAACGGCAAGAACAACGTCGGCTTTAGACCAGTACGGCTTAGCGTTGGGTTGATGCAGGCTTAAGTAATGGCGGCTATCGAGCACGCCCAAACCCGTACGGTAGGCGACTACGGGTGCTTGCAAACTTTCGGCAAGCGCCTTCACTTCAGAACTCACCCCTTGCGCACCGCTGCCCACAAAAATCATAGGCGTTTCGGCCTCGGCTAATAGCTTTGCCGCCGCCTCAATAGCAGTTTCATCAACAGGCGGAAGGTAAGGGGGTAAGGGTTCAGGGAAAGTGACTTCAGAGCGGCTCTCGAGCACGTCCATAGGAATCTCTAAACCTGCTGGTTGCGGCTTAGCTGAAGCTATCTGCCAAAACGCTTCGGCAAGTTTTTGGGGGACTTCGGCAGGGCTGTTGACACGCTCGGCCCACTTGGTCAGGGAACGCATCACCCCTAATTGGTCGGGGATTTCGTGCAGAACGCCAAACCCGCGTCCGATAGAGCCAGAGGGAATTTGCCCCGTCAGACAAAGCACCCGCGCCCCTAAGCTATTTGCGGTGGCGAGTGCAGCGGTTGCATTTAACAAGCCTGGTCCTGGCACGACGTTAAAAACGCCGACCCTACCCGTTGCAAGCGCGTAACCGAGTGCCATATAGGCTGCGCCTTGCTCGTGGCGGGTGTGCAGTACGCGAATGTCATCACGGGCGTCGTAAAGCGCGTTATAGAGCCAGTCATTCTGAATACCCGGCAAGCCAAAAACAGTATCGACCCCTTCATTCAAGAGTGAGCGAACGACCGCCTCTCCCCCGCTTAGCCGCGTCACTGCTGACCCTTTACAAGCTCGGTGAGCGCCGCGATAAATGCCTCGTTTGCTTCACTCGTACCAACACTGACTCGCAGGCAATCTGCTAACCCGTTCCGCGCTGTTTCACGTATCATAATGCCGCACTCTAACAAATCGTGCTCGAGCTTAGTCGCGTCATAGGGCGACCTAAACAAGATAAAATTCGCCTCGCTGGGCCAGTAAAAAATACCTAGCTTTTCAAATTCTTCGTACAAATACTGCTTGCCCTCTCGGACTAAGGCAAGCGACTTTTTAAGATGCTCGCTGTCTGCAAGCGCCGCTATACCCGCTGCCAGACTAAAGCTGCTCAAGTGAAAGGCACGGTGTTGGGCGCGCATTTTTTCGGCAAGGTCCGGTGAAGCTATTGCGTACCCCAAGCGCAAGCCTGCTAAACCGTAAACTTTGGAAAAAGTTCGCACGGCGATAAAGTCTTTGTGGGAAAGGTACTCGAGTGAATCAGGATAATCCTCCCTTGCTACAAAGTCACCATAAACATCGTCATGCACAAGCGTTACGCTCTTGGGGAGAGTGTTTAGTAAAGTCTCAAACTCAGTTTTCGAAGTCACAGTGCCAGTTGGATTATTTGGATTGCACAGATAAACGATGCGCGTGCGCGGGGTGACGGCCTCGAGAAGGGCCGCAACGTCGAGCGCAAAATCCTCTTTCAAAGGAACCTCGACTACGACAGCGCCTTGTGCTTGCGCCGTGCGGGCATAAACGCCAAAGGTCGGCGGGCAGATAATAACTTCGTCACCCCCTGTTAGCAGGCCGCGGGCGATAAGCTCGAGGACTTCAAAACCGCCATTACCTGTAAAAAAGCAGGACTCATCCAAAGCGTGAAACTGCGCTAAGGCCCGCCGTAAACTGCTGTCATCCCTCGGCGGATACCTGTTTAGGTTCGCCGCCACCTCACTAATAGCGGCAAGCGCCAAAGGGGACGGCCCGAGGGGGTTTTCGTTTGAGGACAGTTTATAAATACGCCCCGCCTTCACGCGGCTACGCACCTCGTCCACCGACGCACCACCCTTATATGTTTTGGCTGTAGTCACCACATTATCCTTTCAAGTTCTTCACTAAAGTTTATCGGATACAAGTGCAGCGCACGTCAGATGCAACTTGGTCCTAAGTACTTTTTCTTTATGACTCTGTCGGTGCCAAATGGCACAGTCTAGAGCGCCTGGTCTTAAGAAAACCGTCATAAAAACGTAAGAAAAGTGTAAGACCCTTTTTTGTACAACTAAGCGTACACACAGGATTCTATGGCGACCTAGCCAGACTCCTTCTACTTCTTTTCCACTACGTTTAGGAGACAGTATGCACGTCTGTTATCAACATATCCCTCTACCGGAGCCCCCCTCATGAAGCGCGGCGGCTTTAGCGTCGTCGAACTTCTTGTCGTCGTAGCGATTGTCGGCATCCTGGGCGGCATTTCCGTTATTTCTGGCCGAACCATTTTAAAAGGCCAAGAGGAACGTGCGGCTGTACACTCTTTCCGCCAGGCTGTCTCACGCGGCGCAACGGCGGCGAGCGCAAAAGGCAAGACCCTCCGCCTTGTTAAGGGTAACGGCAAACTGACTTTAAAAGAAGGCGCTAAAACCTTCCAAACCTATGACCTCGCTAAGACCCTGGGGACGAATCTTAGTGACGGCGTCCTTTTAGAGTTTCAACCCACAGGCAAGATAACAAGCTCGAGCCTAAACGCTTTGCCAAAGCCCATAACACTCATTACCGAAGCTAAAACGTATGAATTAACCGTTTCGCTGATTGGCGAAGTCAAGGTGGTAACGCAGTGAAAAACGACGGTCTAACCATTATCGAAGTCATTATCGCCGTGGCGATTATTGCGATTGTTATGGGCACACTAACCACAACCGTGGTCAGTAACCTTAAGCGCACCTCGACCACGAACGGTTCGACGCAAGCAGCACAAGTGCTCAACTATTTGGGCCGGCGCGTCTCAGGCGCGCAAAGCGCTGTTTTACCCGTGAGTAACGCGAGCTTTAGTTGGGACTACGGTGAGCTTGAAACAGCGTTTCCAGACCTGGCGTCTGAAAAGGGCGTAAGCGATCCTAAATTTTACCGCGCCCAAATTACGAACACCAAAAGTGTCAGCTTTGCAGGCGCGACGCTGGTGCACTATGACCTATCTGTTTGTCACAGACTCGGCGGCGGTGAGCATTGCCTTACGGGTATCACCTTTGCACCCTCACCTGCCGACGCCTCTGACCCAGAATTCTTCTTACCTGGGATTAACTGATGAAGCGTAACAGAGGTGCATCTATCGTTGAAATGCTCGTTTCCATGTCGATACTCGTCATCGTCTTAGGCATGGCAACAGCAGGTGTCGTTACAGCGCTCAGGGTTCACCGCACTCAGGAAGCTGTCACCGCAAGCCAGACTAAACTGCGCCGCGTCAACGAAGCCGTTAGCCAAGAGATTAGGGGAAACGTTTTGGGCGGCCTTACCAAAAGCCCTTATGAAGCTACTAGCAGTAGCGTGTCGTTCACCGTCATAGACGGCGGCGTAGGCTACGAAGTGACTAACACGACAGAGTCACGCGTTACTTTTACAGCGGCTGAAGAAAACGTCGCCGAACTTGACTTTGGCACGGGTAAAGCGCTACTTGTCGATAGTAACGGCCTAGCCCGTATTCTTGATATTACAGGAAACGTCACATCTCCAAGTCAGAATGAATTCAGGCTTAACCACAACAGGTGTGATGACATTTTTTCTGCGGCTAATTCGCTTCTTTTTAAAGTAAGTACCGTCGGTTTCGACTATGACAGCGAGAACGGTACTTTGTACCAACAAACCGATGATGAGAACCAGCTCGAGCTGGCGTTTGGCCTGACCGATTTTACGATTCGCTACGTTTATCAAAACTCTGACGGCAGTACCAACACCGAACTTAATCCTTACACTGACGGAAACAATAATCCCTTACGTGCCTGGACCGACACTTCGGGCGTGACGCATACCTTGGTCAGGCTCGAGTTGCAACTGAGCACCGAAGCCCCTGTCAGCGGAAATAAAACGATAGCGCGCAGCTACTCGGGCCAAATCGAACTGGTTCGTTCAGAAGACAGCAACCAAAACAGAGTCATTCAAGGAGTATCCCCATGCAATTAAAAGAGCGCGGCGCAGCTATGCTCGCTGCCATATTGTTTTTACTGGTAGCCTCAGGCATTATCACCTTGCTTTTTACCAGTACCTTAAGTGAAATACGGCAAACGGGCGACAGCGTCTCTATTGTTCAGTCGCTAACTTTAGCGAGGGGCGGCGCTAACTTAGGCGGGCGCCTATTACAAACAACGCTGCGTAATGACCTGCAAGTTGCCACGCTCGACCACGCCCATCCTTCCAACGTCTTGCCCTTTGGTAGAGGCGTAACTATCGATTCACCAAACCCTACCCCCTCATCTGTTATTAAAGCTCTAAAGCCTGTGACTCGTGATCTGCAAATCAAGGCGGACACGCGCCTGTGTGGTGACAGTAAAACACTCAACCCTGGGCAAAACCAGAAAGTTTCTTTGCGCGTTTATTTTACGGACACGGCTTGCGGCGACCCACTTCCTTCTGGCATCAAGCTACCAGGGGCGCGTTATGTCAGCGGCTCAGTAAGAACTTATTCGGTACCTTTTGTACTCGTGTCCGACGCAAGCGTAGGCAGCTATAACCGCCGTATCGCCAGCCAAGGTGAGTATCAGTTCACTCTGGGCGGCGGCAAGTTTTCTCAGTTCGCCCTTTTCACCGACAATCACTTAGCATCAGACAATACGGCCATTTGGTTTACGAATGAAACACTTTTTGACGGTCCCGTACACACCAATTCTACTTTCAGGTTTCACGGCGAGCCCTGGTTTGGTAGCACGATTACCAGTGCAGGTTGCGAGACTATAACTAACAATTCGTGTACCAGCTACAGGCCTGGCGCACGTTTCTTTTCACACGACTTCGTCGACGCAGAAAACCTCAGCAGTAACCCTGTTTATAATACGGATAAGCCTCAGCTTACGGGCGGCGCTGACTGGAACGCAAGTTATATTGAGCTTCCCACCGGCTCTGACGAAGATGTTGATAGACCCGAACTAGCCGAAAAGAACGGTCTATCGATTGATGATGATTTATATAGCCTGACTATGTACGCCGCCGATAATAACGGCAATCCACTTAGTAAAGATGGCAATGGTGACTGGGTGCCAAAAGCGAAATATCAGTACATTAAAAAATGCACAACATCGCCGAGCGACTGCGAACTTTACCGTTACGGCCCAAGCAAAAAGCTCGAGAAAGCAGAGGCTTCATTCGACCTCTTAGGGGTTGTAACAATTACCGCTTGGACTGAATACAAAAGCGAGTTCAATGGTCTTATTCATATTAAGGGCAAAGTCGACCGTTTTGAAGGACCTGAGCGTGTACCCGCAAACAGTGACGACCCTGAAGACGCGCCTCCGGCCCTCGCCTCTTTCGCACAAATAACAGTTATTCCGGAAGCGGACCTGCGTATTACGGGCGACGTGACCTATGAAAATTCCCCCTGCACAGGCACACCCAAACGCGTTAACGGAACGGTCGAGAGTGCTGTCTGCGACAACCTTGAGGCAGACAATGTACTGGGCATCTTTTCTCCGACAGGCGATATTCTTATAGGTAATGAACATCAAGCGACGGACCCGAGCCTCAATGCGCCTGACGATGTTGAAATACACGCCTCACTTATGGCAAGCCAGGGTGTTGTCACAGTCGAAGACTATAATAAGGGCAGTGATAGAGGCTCTGTAAACTTACTCGGTGGTATTATCGAAAAAGACTATGGTGCTTTTGGCACCTTTGACGCTGGAACAAGCGACTTTCTGACGGGCTATGGCCGCAGTTTCACTTTTGACCAACGTATGGGCAAGGGCTTTTCACCACCCTATTTTCCGGGTACAAACCCCAGTAAGGTCCAACAGGTTTTCATATACAGCTTTGGACAACGCGAACAAGCTTTCTAACTAAAGCTTTCATCAATCCCCTCGAGAGGTCTCGAGGGGATTTTTCATGTCGCAAGGGCGCTTAAGCATGTAAGGTTTTTGTAAGAACATAGCCGTTAGGCTAAACCCCTAGAGAGGGCGGGCATGATAAAAGTTCTTTTGGTGGACGACAGCCCAGGTATCTTAAAACATCACGAAAACGGCCTCAAAAGCCAGCTGGACGTTCAGGTGTTTACAGCCTGTAACGGCAAAGAAGCCATCGCCGTTTTGGAGTCCTGCCCGGTCGAAGTTATCATCAGTGACTTGAGTATGCCTGTCATGGATGGCTTTGCCCTGCTCGCATACCTCAAGCGTCGGCACCCCAATCTGCCCGTTATCGTTGCGACGAGTATCGACCAATCTGAACTCGACAAGGGCCTTTTCAATCAGGGTTCGCTACCTATTTTAAAGAAGCCTGTCGAACCTGCACGCTTAGCGAGTGAGGTCCAAGGGGTACTGACAGAGCTTAGCCTGGGGCACTTAGCGGGTATTACATTGCCAAGTTTGCTGCAACTCTTGCAGTGGGAGCGAAAGTCGTGCTCTCTACTCATAACTTCAAAAGAGCGCAAAGGTCGACTGCACTTTTTGTCAGGTGAACTTGTCGACGCCTTCCTGTTTGAAAACGCCCTTGAAGGCGAGGCGGCAGCCAAAACCATTCTGGCCTGGGAAGATATCGACGTTGAAATCGAGCGTTCACACCACAACCACAAGCGCCAAATAGGCAAAGAATTAACCCAACTGCTTATAGAGGTAGCGCAGGGACAAGATGAACAGAAGCAAGGCGTAGGTCTACCCAGTCCAGCCCCGCAGACCGATGAACTAGCCCGGGTCGCTGACGCGGCGATGCTTGTTTTGGACAAACTTCTTAGCTCACCCAGACTACCCACCACGCATAGTGACAGCGTTCCAGACTTGCCTGCCGACGCCATGCAAACGGCACTTATTACCCTGCTTGAGCGCGTTTGCCTAGCCGAAGAAGCTCTGGCAGACGTTATGCAGGCTGTCGCGGTTTTACTCGAGGAGCGCAAGAATGAGCAACGCTTGAACCAAAGCGCGAACACAAAGCATCAGGTTTCACAGGAAAATTAGGGCGGGAGTTAGGGTGAAGGGTTTGAGGTTCAGGGTTTAGATTTTTACGCTTTACCCTAGACTCCTTACCCCTCACCCTCTCAAAAAGAGTTAGCTTCATCGCATCGGCGTGCAAAGGTCCGTTATACAGTAGGGCGTGATGAGAGGTTTTTTTGCTCTTTTGGTGGTGCTGCTACTGCTTGCAGGGGGCGCGTTTGCGCTGTGGCAGTTTGACGTTGTCGAAATTCCCTTTTTGCCTGAAAAAGAAGCGCAGGTCGACGCCCCGACAAGCGGCCTGTTCGACCTTGTTAAAACAGGTGATTTAGCGGCGGTCCATGAAAAGCTGTCAGATGGGGCCAGTGTCAACGCACGTGATGAATTTGGTCAAACTCCGCTTATGTACGCCGCTAGCGAGGGTAACAGTACTGCTGTCTTAGACGCACTACTGCGCACAGGGGCCGAGCTGAACGCGCAGAGTGACAGCGGCTGGACCGCCCTTATGTACGCCGCTCGAGACGCTGATGACCTGTCGCTGCCGCTGTACTTAATGAACGCTGGCGCCGACCCCACTTTGCGTAACAGCGAGGGGCAGAGCGCTGCTGATTTAGCACGTTCAAATGT
>ENA-ORXM01002704-ORXM01002704.1-marine-metagenome-genome-assembly--contig:-NODE-2704-length-19735-cov-3.719910_pt1 | contig 19735 bp, 10 predicted proteins | sample MGYA00237867_ERZ511480 | MGnify/ENA primary metagenome ERZ511480 (study PRJEB26309, sample SAMN06266103) | marine metagenome | isolation source: Algal blade | place: United Kingdom:Sidmouth, United...
CAGCCCCACGAACGTTCGCAGTTGCTGGAGACGGTTGGTGTAATCGCGAAAGCGAGCCGCGCGGGACGCCTGGGCTTTGATGCTGCGATACCGGCTGCCGACTTCCTCGACGATATCGGCCAAACGAATCAGGTTGCCCTCGACTCGTGCCAGCCGCCGTTCGGCCTCGACCTTTTTGGCTTTGAAACGGCTGATGCCGGCCGCTTCCTCGAAAATGGCCCGCCGTTCTTTGGGGCTGGTCGACAGCATCCGTTCAACTTTGCCCTGCTCAATCAGGCTGTAGGCGTCAGTGCCGACGCCCGTGCCGCGAATCAGATTTCGGATGTCTTTTAAACGGCTGGCTTCGCCGTTGATCAGATATTCGGTTTCGCCGCTGCGATAGACGCGACGGGAAATATGAATTTCGTCGGCGTCGTAGGCGAACTGATGGTTGGCGTTGTCGAGGACCAGCGTTGCCTGGGCGGAGTTGGCCGGTCGCCGCCCGCCGGGACCGCCGGGTGCCCCCGCGCCGCCCGTCGACGCGTCGGCGGCCGCCGCAGACAGGTAGTGGGACGCCATTGACGCGGGCACCGCCAACCCCGGCCCGCCCGTCGCGCCGACCACGACAAACGACGGCGGCGACGGCTGGGGGGGTGATGCCAACGGCGGCGGCGGTAGTGGTAGTGGTGGTGGTGGTGGTGGCGGTGGTGGTGGTGGTTGAGGTGGTGTGTTTGGTGGTTCCGTCATAATCTCTTCGATATCAGGAATATCATCAAACGTCAACAACTGAGTAACAGTAACGTTTGTCCAGTTGATGATTAGATAGATGGCCAATAAAGCAACCACACGACTACCATAAGTAATGGTACGGGTTTGCTTGAAAACGTCTACCTCTTGATATTTCCTAACCAAAGCAGATTTGCCTTCAGGGCTATCACTGTGATTGCTTAAAAGTTCCTGAGATTTTTTATTCAGGTAGAATTTGTAACCGAGAATCATACCATATACTAATACGGCAATACCCAGCAAGCTCAAAGCCAATTGACCACCTGTTATCTCTGGACCTGCGTACAGTAAAACACCACCCAATTGCAGTCCGTTGATTAACATAAATATGCGTTTTAATTAAAAAATAAGTTTCTAAAAAAAATTAGATTATAAAACTCTAGACAAATATACTTAAAATCTTTGCCTGAGCGAATCTTCTAAATATTAATTTTTGCTCTATTGTGAAACAAAGTATTTGGAAGTACTTTTATAATAAACAAAAGCCCCTAAAAGGGTTCCAATAAAATTGGCCAACATATCGGCATAGTCAAAAGAACGACCAGGAATGGTTGCCTGAACAAACTCCAAACTAACACCATAAAGCCCTGCAATTATCATACAAAATAAGATCCAAGATTTGGCTCCTTTTTGCTTCCAAGACAAACTATAAACAAATCCACCAATTAATAAAAGCGTTAGAATAGCATAAAATACTAAATGTCCGATTTTATCTGGAGATAAAAAATTCCAAGGAATGTGTGGCAAATTAGAGGTAGTCGATAAAGACCAAATTAAAATCGCCCAAGCAATTGCTGGAATAAAATATTTAATATTTGTCCAATTAGGCACTAATACTGTCTTGATATGTTGCTGCATCCATCAAAGCATCTAGTTGTGCAAGATCTGATAATTTAATCTTAATCATCCAACCTTCTCCATAAGGATCTGTATTGACTAACTCTGACTCATCTTCTAGTTTTGAATTAAATTCTAAGATGGTACCAGATAAAGGCATGAATAAATCAGAAACGGTTTTTACAGCTTCTACGCTACCAAAAATCGCTTCTTGCTCAAGTGTTTCACCTTCGCTATCAATGTCAATATAAACAATATCACCTAGCTCACTTTGAGCAAAATCAGTTACCCCAACATAAGCGGTATCTCCTTCTACACGCACCCATTCGTGGTCTTTTGTGTACTTTAAATTTTCTGGAAAGTTCATAGAACAAAATCTATTGATTGAATTAATAAAAATTGTATAAATAGTATTGGTTCCAAAGTTAATTTTTTTTTCGAACCTAACGGCATAAACTTCCTAAAAAACATTTTTGTATTAGAACTTTTTCTCTTGTTTGTAATTGCTTACATTTTATAAGATGCAGGGAATGTTATTTTTGGTGTATGAGAATAAAAAAAAGTTTAAGACATACCCTTTTGTAAAAAATAACGTATATTTGTATCCTAATCATTTTTTACTATGTTAAGAGCATTAGCCATATTGTGGATATTACTAATTAGTGTTCAATCTTTCTATCAAGGATTGATCTACACTTACTATGCTCTAAACAAAGATTATATTGTAGCACAACTCTGTGAAAACAAAGCAAAACCAGAACTTCAATGTGATGGGAAATGTCACTTAAAAAAAGTGCTTCAAGTTTCTAAGGAACGTAAGGCTCCAGACTCACAACCGTTCTTACCCAGCTTAGAAGAAATCAAACCTCCCGTATTATTTTACGAACAACTTGCCTTTCATTTCTTAGATACAGCAACTCATTTTATGGATGATTCATACAAGGGTGCTCTTTTTGAGTATGCTTTTGATTATCAATATACACCAATATTTGCTGCTTTTCAGCCTCCTAGGGCTTAAAATCTACTCCCTTTTGTTGTCTATTGATTTAAGGATATTTATCTGCTATTCTAGTAGATGAATGTGTATTCTATGTATTCTTAATATCATTTGATGACTCCTCTTATTCAAACAAACAGAAAATAGGTTTAAGTCTTGAGCGAAAGACGACCTTCGTGATTGTCCAAATGGAACAGATTATATATGTCTATTGACTTAGATATATGCAGTCAAAAAAATTGGGATTAATTGCATTAAGCTTAAGTGTATGAAAATATACATATAGGCTGAGGTTTCTATTGTCTGTACTTAACCTAATTAAATACTTATCATTCAAAAAAAATAGTTCTTTGAGCGCTCGGAGAACTATGAGATTAGTGATAAATGTTTTTGACATTTGACGAAATGTTAAAAACAGGATACCCTTCCTATACCCATTATCCACCTAAATTTTTATACAAAAAAATTGTATTATGAAAAAAGTGTTAATTATTCGTCTAATAGCTTTAATGCTTATTATAACCCCCCAATTAATTATTGCTCAAACAACCACTACAACAGGTAAAATAGTGGATGGGCAAACACAAGAACCTCTAATTGGGGTAAACCTTTGGATTGAGTCCTTGAATACAGGTTCTATTACCGATGTTAGTGGAGAATTTACTTTAGAAGCCAAGCCTTCTGATGTGGTCAAAATTTCTTTTATTGGTTATGAAACACAAGAAGTCAAAATTAGTGAATTGCCTTCTGTACTTCGATTAGAAGCTAGTATTGCCGAATTGAGTAAAGTTGTTGTTTCTGCTAGTCGAACTCAACAAGACCGAGCCGAAGCACCTGCCGCGATCGCTTCCGTAACGGCAACTACTATTGAGGATACCCGTGCTACCTCTTTAGATCAACTATTAAACAAGACGCCAGGTGTCTTTATGGTAGACTTAGGCAACGAACAGCACAGTATGTCTATTCGTCAACCACTCTCTTATAAAAGTTTGTTTTTATATTTAGAAGACGGTTTACCCATTCGACCGACAGGTGTTTTTAATCATAATGCTTTGCTGGAAATGAATCAAGCTAACATTCGCCAAATTGAGATTATTCGTGGTCCTTCTTCTTCTTTGTATGGAAGTGAAGCAATTGGTGGAGCGGTTAATTTTATCACCTTGCGCCCAACTTCTGTTCCTACAGCAAGTATTCGATTACAAGGAAATACGTTAGGTTATAAGCGAGTAGACTTAAGAGCTGCTACAACCATTGGGAAATTTGGAATTGCTTTTTCTGGTTATTATGCGAATCGAAGAAATGGCTTCAGAGAACATAGTGATTTGGATAAATTGGCAATGACTTTAAAATTAACCTATAAAGTATCTGAAAAAGATTTCTTGTCTGCGGATGTGACTATGATTGACTACAAATCGGACATGACAGGAAGTTTGGATAGTGCAAGGTTTTATAGTCGAGAGTATAGCTCGGTACATACCTTTACCAATCGTAATGTTTGGGCTTTGCGTTCCAAAATTCAATACAAACGTTATTGGACAGAAAAATCAAAATCTAGTGCTGTAGTTTTTTTTCGAGACAATTCAATCAAGCAAGTACCTTCTTATCGTGTTAGAGACGATTGGTCGCCTTGGGGAAATCCAACAGGAGATAAAAACTTAGCACATGGAGAAAGTAATGACAATAGTTATAAAAGTTTTGGTGCTTTGATACAACATCGACAAGAATTCGATTTTTGGAAAACAGCAATTACAGCAGGTGTGTCTATAGATGTTAGTCCAAACACTTATAAAGCCAATTATATCTCTATCACTAGAAATGATGAAGGAGTTTATACGGATTATGTGAATGAAGCTGACTCTATGTTGACGGATTACGAAGTAGGTTTGGTGAATCCAGCAGCCTATGTTCAGTTAGAAATGAGTCCATTTAAGAATTTCAAAATAGTAGCCGCCGCTCGTTACGACGCATTTGTTTATAATTATAATAATAACCTCCCAGCAACTGCTTTTTCTGGAGCACCAGATAATGTCGATCAATTTTGGGCTTTGACTCCTAAAATTGGAGTGACTTATAAAATTGCAAAAATATCTGGTGTGTACGCCAACTTTAGCCAAGGTTTTGTGCCCCCACAAATTGGAGAATTATACCGAGGAGTAAGTGTGCCGATTCTAAAACCTTCTACTTATAATAATTTTGAAGTAGGGAGTTGGGTAAGTTTATTAAAGGGAAAATTACATTTAGATTTAAGTCTTTATTTAATGGATGGCTTTAATGAAATTATCTCCGTACGTCAAGATAATGGTACTTTTGTGAACCAAAATACAGGACAGACAAGACATATGGGGGTTGAATATGGCGTTTATTATAGCCCAATCAAGGATCTCTCTATTCGCGTGACAGGCTCCAATGCCTCACATACTTTCTTAGAGTATAATGAAAGTGGAAATGACTATACAGGAAATTTTATGGCCCAAGCACCTGCTTGGCTGTTGAACACAGAAATAAGTTACAAACCTCGCTTTTTTAAAGGCTTCCGAGTTAGTGTAGAAATGATTCATATGAATCAATACTATATGGATGCTGCGAATACAAAAACCTATCCTGGATTTTTGATTTTTAATGGTCGAGTTGGTTACACAATCAAAGGATTTGAATTGTGGTGTAATGTGATGAATTTTACCAATCAACTTTATTCTCCGAATGCAAGCTTATCTAGATGGGGAGAAAGCATTACTGTTGGTAATCCTATTAATGTGAATGTAGGGATTGGTTATAATTTTGTCGCAGGTATGTATAAGAAGCAATAATTTGAAGTTAAGAACTGTTCTGTTGTGCTTGGTTGTACCGATTTTATACCGCTATCCATAAGAACGATTACCAAGTTTACAACAGGCAGTTCTTTTTTTACAAAAAAGGTTTCCAATAAATCCTATTTCGAATTTCGAAAAACAAACAATATGTTTAACAAATTATATAAATGGCATCATCGGATTGGACTTTTAATTACCCTACCTATTTTAGGTTGGTGTATTAGTGGTTTGACACATCCTATGATGGCTCATTTGTTCAAAATAAAGCCTGCCAAACGTTTTTTAATGCCTACTGCTCATAAGTTGGACAGTACTAGTATTTCTTTAGAGGAGGCATTGGTGCAGCACGATATTAAGACGTTTAGTAATTTTAGATTGATAAATTATCAAGAGCAAACTTATTATCAAATTATAAAAAAAGGAGAAGAGACGCTCTATATAAATACAGCTACAAATAGAAAGCTTAAAAATGGCGATCAAGAGTATGCCAAGTACTTAGCGCGCTATTTTTTAGGAGATGAGGAGAGTTCAATTACAAGTATAGCAAAGTTGAATCAATTTACTTTTGAGTATAAATTTATCAATCGTTTGTTGCCAGTTTACAAAGTATCTTTTGATCGAGTGGATCTAATGGATGTTTATGTAGAGACCAGTAGTTCTCGATTGGGTACGATGAATAATTGGACTCGAAAAACCTGTATTGCAATTTTTAGTTATTTACACAATTGGAGTTTTTTGCAAGGAATGCCTACTCTAAAGCTTTTTTTGATGTTGGCTTTCATGGCAATGGCTTTTTTTGTGGCAGCAAGTGGTTTGACGATTTATGGATTTTTGTGGAAAACGTTTCAAAAACAAAAGCCTTCGAAGTCTTCGAATAACCGCAAGTGGCATCGACGCATTGGCTTAATGGTTTCCATTTCTACCTTGGGTTTTGCTTTTAGTGGCGGTTATCATGCTTTTGCAAAATCTAATGCTGCAAAAACAGTAAGTGTTGAGGCGCCTGTATTTGTTCGTTCTACCATAGAACAGTTTCCTAAATTGATGGATAAAACGGGAGATCGTTTAATTAAAAATATCTCAATGGTTCAAATTGGAACAGAAAACTTCTTTCAAGTTTCTTGGATGGAAAAAGCAACAGAAACTAGTTATTTTAATGCCAATACTTTAGAACGTCTAGGAGAAGGAGAGGAGCGTTATGCGATTCACTTGGCAAGCAAGTACAGTACATTGCCTTCAGATAAAATTTTGTCTACCACATCCATTCAAAAATTTGAAGGAGAATATGGTTTTATCAACAAACGCTTACCAGTTACAAAAGTGCAGTACGATACAAAGGAAAAAAACAGTGTTTATATTGAAACTTCGTCAGGTAAGTTGGCCGCTACTATTTCTGCCCCAAAACGTTTGGAAGCTCTTAGTTTTTTGATGCTACACAAATATCACTTTATTGATCCAATTGGTAAAACGATTCGAGATATTATTATTGTGAGTTTGATCTTGGGAATTATGTTGGTGAATATTTTAGGAGTTGTTTTGTGGTTGAAAAAATAAAAAAAATGGAGTTTGCGAAAGATGTATTCTCTTTGCAAACTCCATCTGGTCATAAAAGCAGTATGCTATGGTTTAAGCGAGGTTTTAAGGTTTAGTTTATGATTAAAACGCAAAGCTTACACCCAAGAAGATTCTGCGAGGACGAGAAATGTTGAATGGGCTATTCATACGTAAATCATACAACATTTCATAAGATTCTGGTTGAGAGGAAGCAAAACCAGGTCCAGGACTATTGGCACTAGTTAAGAAGCCATCATCAGTTGGAGAACCTGTCACAGGATAAACCCCAAATACATTTTGAGTATTCAATAAATTGGTAATCCGCAAATAAACATTTAAGTACATTGGGTTTTTAGAGTTTTTGCCAATAACAAAGCTACGATCCAATTTCATTCCCAAACGGAAATTCCAAGGTGTTCTAGCACCATTAATACTTCCTTCTGTAATTCTATCTTGGAAGCTATTTCCAATTCCACCAGGAATTTGTTTTTTAGTATAAGGACGACCAGAGTTAGCATTGACACTAACACTCAAACCTGTGTTTGCCAAGACTTCAAAGTTTCCAATTTTAGGTCCAAAATAGTCGTCCCCATCTTCAAAACGGTAGTCAATATTGGCATAAAAGGTATGACGTTGGTCAAAATCTAAAGCAAAAACATACTTCAATTCCTGTGCTGCAACACCTGTAGATGAGATAGGATTGGAGCCAGTTCCTTCCGAAAATTGCAAAGCATAGTTGGCAATAATTCTTAAGTTTTTGTGACGCAAAGTTTCATATTCTAACTTAAATGCTTTGGTCGTTGAAAAGTCATCGTTTCCAAAGGTAGAGTAAGTATTAGGATAAGCATTGATATATTGTTGTACTTGAATCAAATCACGTTCTTCTTTGTATATCATAGAAACTTTCATTTTAGAAAATCTCGTTAAAGCTTGTTGAAAACCCACTTCGTAATTAATAGTACGTTCTGGTTTTAAATTTGGATTATTAATAATACCACCACTAGCTGTAATTTCTCTAAAGTTATAATAATCATACGCAGAAGCATAAGAACCTACAGGAGGACGTTGTGATAAAATATCATAATTAGCATAAAAATTGGACTCAGGAGAAATAGGAAAAGAAATAGAAATACGAGGCATTACAATAATAGAAGGCTTATAATCTCTAAATGCTTTGTTTGGATCATATTTTTGACCTTGAGGATCAATTTCTGAAGTTCCAAATCCTTTTAAGGCAGGAATAAAGTTTGCTCCTAATTCACTAGCCGTATTCACGGGAAGTCCTTGAGCGTTGTACCATTGAGTCCCATCTCTATACCCCATTACATTAGCATCCTGGCTATTTTGATTCACATAAACAGCAAAGTCATCTCCAATATTACTTGGTCTATTATATTCTATGGCTTGTCCTGCATTGTACAGCGAATTGCTACTTTCAAACTCTGCTGCTGTTTCATAACCTGCAATGCTATATGGGTCTTTAAGTACACTTGTATTGGCATCGTAACTATCAAAACGAACACCAAAATTACAAATGATGTCTTTGTAAATGAATTTATCTTGAATATACCCTGCCATATAAATAGGCTTGTTGGGAGCAACTGGACGAGTTTTAATACCATTTTCATCTGTTGCAGTAAAGAAATCATTAAAACTAACATTAGTCCCCAATGGATTTCCTTTGTAGTCATAACCAAAGTAGGTTATAATTCGTTGATTACCTGTGATTAGAGTCGAAGGTTCAAACCATTCTAACTGCATTTGATCAGGTGTTAGTTCGTGAACAGAAATCCAATCTCTTTTGTCAAAACCTAGAGATTCTCTTAAGTTTTTTCCAAATTGGCTCATGGCAACCTCATTTCCTTCCGCATCAGTACGAATTAAAGCATCATACATTTGGTAGTTGCGTTGAGTAAATGGATCGTAATAGTCCTCTCCAGTTGGACGAGTAAGGTCGGTTGCATTTGAAATATGTGAATTTGTTGCTTGATAAGCTAAATTCCATAAACTAAATGGATCAATATTATAGCTACGATCAATGCGTTGTTCAAAGGTTCCTCCTAGTTGAATTTGATGACGCATAGGGCTACCAGATCTTTGGTTAGTGACCAAGTCAAAATTTACTTGAACATTTCCACGTGCCTGTGAGCTATTGCTCTTGCCAAAACCAGCACCTGTTTGATGTGGCGCATTGAACAAACCATAGGCACTATTACGTCCACCTGTTCTCAATCCATTAATTACCTCCATTTGATTAATGCTACTAATCGCTGAGTTGGGATTGAGTGGATCAGGTTGCTCTATCAAGTTGTTGTATGCGGCTAAACCAGGGTTAATATCCCAATTTGACTCATATTTATCAAAAGAATTTAAAAATGCAGCATGACCAATTTGCTCTTGATACCCTATGATGTCTCCTTGAGAGTTATAAATAGGCATAGAATCTATCACATTAATAATAGGACGTCTACTTTCATAGAATTTTCCAACATAGCCGTATTCCCACAAACGATCTCCATAACGGGCATCTTGAGATTCAAAATTAGTTTGATTGTAACTACCAGTCAATTCATAGCTAAGATTCTGAAGAGTAGGTTGTAAACTATTACTATTATTTTCTTCTTCTTCTGTATTGCCAGGAATGGTTGAGCTAACAACATGACGAAAGCGAGCGTAAACACCAAGGTTACTTGACTTCCGATCAGCATTGAATTCATAGTTAAATAATTGATTGCCAATGCCAGAAGATTTACCCCAGTCAAAACGACCTTCTGTTCCAGCAGTAAAGAAAAAATCTTTTGAAGGCTTGTATTCAATCGTTCCAGAGTACTGACCATAAGAGGTACGAGCATTAGAACGAACATTTGTTTTTTCTAAATCGTTTTCTGTTAGAAAGTCAGAGGCATAAACAGAACCTGAACCACCAGGATTTTCAACCAAAGGGTTTTCTAAAATTTCTTTTAATTTCTCATCTTTTAGTTTGAAAGTACTTAAAGCAGAAGGGCGCGGATCTTTGGTTGTAAAATAAGAACCCGAAAAACGATAGCCCAAAACAGTAGATTTTATAACTCTACCATCTCTTTTAACGGTATCTCCTAGAGCATTAATAATTGGCTTGGCAATGATTGGTCCAGAGAAATAGCCGTTTACAGTATTGGTTCCAAAGTTATCTAAAAATTGAGAACTTTCAATTTGTACCCCGCCATTAAAACGACTAGAAGGTCCTTTGGTGATAATATTGGTAATAGAACCCGTTGCATTTCCATATTGAGCAGGAATACCACTAGTCATTACTTGAATTTCTTCAATTTCTAAGTCGGCAATAGGTACACTACCTCCAATAACAGGAATTCCATTGACTAGCGTTAGATTACTAGTTGTACGGCTTCCTCCTGAACTGATCGCTTCTCCTGGCTCTAAAGCATTTACAGTTGCTGTACTTTGTATAGCACTGGCAATACCTCGTTCTGGGTTGTTTTTGATAAATTCAGCATCTCTTGTTGCTCCGCCACCATTTTTTCCTGGATCAATGATTGGATCTTCTGCTATTATAACAACGTCATCAATAGTGATGGTCGAACTCATTTCAACATCGAGTCTCTTTGTTTCGTTGGTAGAAATTTTTACACCTAGGATTGTTTTTGATGGATAACCAAAGTATTCTAAAACTAATTTATACGTCCCAACTTTAAGGTTAGAAAAGTTGTAATTACCATCCATATCTGTAGAAGTGATAGCAATTTGATTGTCATCTTGCATAAGTGCCATATTAACAAGAGGCATACCTTCTTCGTTGTCGGCATCTATGACTTTCCCCAGCAGGCTAGTTTGTGCCCACAGGGTGCTACTGCCCAAAAGGAGTAGACTTAGGAGTATTAAATATCGCATAACCATTAAGCTTTTATGTTTTTAAAAAAGCCTTTTTGGTTGAGTTTTTAGCCCCCAAGTTTCATTAGCTGTGCTGCTACCCAAGTTGCATTGGATATCAGAGATACTTCGTGGTGGAGACTTTCAACAAGATTGAGAGGTACATTTAGGGATAAAGTATTTCCTATTTCGAATAGTAATATACCATAATGTTCTTTTTTTGAAAAGAGCAATTAGCACTAAATGTGAGTAGAGTAGTAGGATTGTAATCAGTATGCCCATACTGACGCTTTTCCATGTTACAAATATGCAAGAAATAAAAAAGGAATAAAAGCACAAAAAAAAGCCTTTCCCTAATTATTTGAAATTATAAAGTCAATTTAAATATACATTTGAGCAAGTATTTCTCAAAAAAAAATAACAAAATGATATGTGAAAATTAGTTAAGAAATGTAAAAAAAAGTCTTGAAAAAAAAATCAAGGATCTTTTTTAAGGTAGGATCTTATTTTAATTGTATATTAATACTAATGTTCCCTATCATCAAAAAATACCCCCACAATGAATAAACACTTACTTTTAGGTATGTTATTGGTAATACTATGCTATAGCACAACGGCAATTATCCAAAACAAAAATAAAGTTCAACTAGTACGAGACATTGTGCTAGACAAATTCTCCAAGGTTCCTATAAAGAAAGCTTTAGTAGAATTGTTGAACCATTCTCCAAGAATTATGGCAATCTCAAATTTTGGTGGTAGTTTTACGAGGCAGGATATTCTTGTTGATCGTCAGAGAATAATTAGCCCATCATATAAGCTATGAATTTATGAGTAAAAAATTCTGTTCCCATTCAGAACTATAAGAACTTATAATTAAATATTTCCCCCTATTTGTATCACTTGTTTATAGTCGATGTACTAGATGTAGACTATATTATTAACATTAGTAGGAATGAATTGTATAATTAAAAAAGGGTATGGGGTCGTTCTGATAATTTGTTTATTTGTATTTGAAAATAATTTTGCTCAAAACATTATTATAAAACAACAAATTATTAGAGGGTATGTAGTGGACAGAACTACTCAAAATGGTGTGGCAGGAGCTTTTGTAGAACTATTGAACCACTCACCAAGAATAACTGCAATTTCTGATGAAAATGGCGCTTTTGAATTGAAAAATATTCCTGTAGGTCGGCAGCGTATTCGGGTGGAATATCAAGGCTATTATGAGACCATACAAGAAGAATTGGTGGTAGGAGGCAAGCAAAGTGTTGTGACGATTCCTATGGATGAAGAAGTGGGCAATTTTGTTACAGTAGAAGCAGAACGAAGTACGATTAAAGATAAGGGGCGATTTCGGAATGAAAAAATGGAAACTGTAGATGAAATGAATCCTATTAGTGCCAGAGCATTTAATATAGAAGAGGTTTCGAAGTATGTTGGAGGGTTTAATGATCCTGCTCGTATTGTAACTAATTTTCCAGGAATGTTTAATATAGATGATGCTCAAAACTTTATTGTCTCTAGAGGAAATAGCCCTTATGGGATGCAATGGATGATTGAAGGGGTTCCAGTAGAGAATCCTAATCACTTTGCTACGATGGGAAATACTGGAGCTATATTTCCTTTGTTGAATACCAACTTATTGGATAATTCAGATTTTATAAATGGTGCTTTAGCTGCTCAGTATTCTAATGTCTATTCAGGTATTTTTGATGTAAACCTAAGAAAGGGGAATAATAATGAGCATGAATTTCAATTACAACTCAGTTCTTTTGGTTTTGATGTGATGGCAGAAGGACCTTTTAAGAAGAGTGGTGCTTCTTATGCTATTGCTGCTCGAACAGGAATTTTTGACTTGATTCAATTGGCTGGATTGGATATAGGAACAAACTCTTCTCCTCATTATTATGATCTTAATTTTAAGGTAGAAATTCCCACAAAAAAAGCAGGTCACTTTTCCATTTTTGGAATAGGAGGGCTTTCAGATGTGGCTTTGTTAGATGAGGGAAGAGATACCAGTGATATTTTTGGAGAGCAAGGAGTGGATATTTATGTTAATGCTAACTTTGGACTGTTGGGGATCAAGCATCAAAAGTTTTTAGACAAACAAACCTCCATAAAAACAACGCTTTCATACCTATTAGAAGATTATAAATCACGAAGGGATACCATTTATCCTGATACTGTTGTGCCTTATTTTGCCGTCAAAAATTTTCGTCAGCGAATTGGTTTGTCTACTATTATTAATAAAAAATTTACAACTAAGTTTACGATTAGAACAGGGATACATGGCTACCTCCATTTTATCTCAATATGGGATCGATGGTTGCAACGCAAAGAGACGCATTCTCGTGCAAATGAAATACAGCTTCTAGCTGGTGGATTCTTTCAAGCGCAATACAAGTTTTCTACCCGGTTTGTGGTGACATTAGGGGTACAAGGGATGTACTGGACTTTAAATAAAAATTCCTGGGCTGTAGAGCCTCGATTGGCAATTAATTGGTACATTGCTGCTCGACACAAATTGAGTTTAGGGTATGGATGGCATAGTAAAATACAATCGTTTACCATGTCCTTTTTTGTAGAAAAACAATCTGATGGAAGTTATGACGAAAGTAATCGAAGCTTAGGTTCTACCCGAAGTCATCATCTAGTTCTTTCGTATGATGCTTACCTAACTAAACACTGGGGACTGAAAGCCAATATATATGCTTTGTACAATACAGATATTCCAGTTTTAAAAACTCCAAGCAGTATTTCTTTAGCCAATCATGGGGCTTTTACGATTTACCCTGAATTGGTGGGCTGGGAAAGTACAGGGGAAGGTTTTGGTTATGGGGCGGAATTGTCTCTTGAAAAATTCTTTAGCCAAGGATATTATGGTTTAATTTCAGGCTCTTACCAACGATCTTTTTATAAAGGTAGTGATCAAATTTGGCGTAATAATGCCTTTGATGTTCAATATGTAGCTACCACTGTTATTGGCAAAGAATTTAAAATTGGCAAGAAAAAACGAAATGTACTTTATGCCGATGTTCGATTCAATATGCATGGAGGTTTGCCTTACACGCCCATTGATTTAGAGGCATCCAGAATAGCGAATCAAGAAGTAATGTTAATGGATCAAGCTTATTCTGAGCGATTAGGTATGTATAAGCGGATTGATTTGCGAATTGGGGCGCGATTTAACGATCGAAAAAAACGTATTTCACATCATATCTATATTGAAGTATTGAACCTAACAAACTTTAAGAATGATTTACAAATTAAATACAATGCATCAACAGGAATGATTGAACGAGCCAAACAATTTGGAATTCTTCCCAATCTGTATTATCAGCTTCGATTTTGATAATAATCGTTCTTTGACAAACGCAGTTCAGATAAGTAAATCGGGTAGAAGTTGTATGGTCTAAAGCGACAAAGGAACAAAAAAATATCACTTGTAACAGAGGGAAGCCCCTCAGGTATTTTATATGATTCAAGTACAATACAAACAGCAATATTGAGGCACTAAGATTCAAAAAAAGAAAGGGTAGTTTGGTTAGAAAGTATATACATAAGTAACCTTTTTTTTACAACCTAATTTTATAAACAATAAATTTTGTAACTTACGAACATCAATTGATTTAAGCCTTATTATAACAAATATTAAGATAATGAAAATAGGTGTTTTATTAGCAGGAAGTGGTGTTTATGATGGTTCCGAAATACAAGAAGCTGTCTTTACCCTTTTGGCTATTGATGAATGTGGCGCACAAGCTGTTTGTATTGCTCCAAACGAAGAACAATTTCATGTTGTTAATCACTTAACAGGAGAAGAATTACCAGAAAAAAGAAATGTGTTGATTGAATCTGCTCGTATTGCTCGTGGTGCAGTAGGAGATTTAGCAGAAGCAACAATTGATGACTTTGATGCGTTGGTTGTTCCTGGTGGCTTTGGTGCTGCTAAAAATCTAAATCAATGGGCAATTTCTGGACCTGAAGGGACCATTCAAGCAGATGTGAAACGCCTTATTTTGAATATGGTTAAAGCAGGAAAACCTGTTGCAGGATTATGTATGGGACCTACTGTGATTGCCAAAGCACTGCAAGGAGAAGATATTAATGCTAGTCTTACGGTTGGTTCAACAGAAGCGCCTTCTCCTTATGATATAGAAGGAATTAGTAATGGTTTGAATGATATTGGAGCTTTGGCAACAATGGCTACAATAGAAGAGGTCATTGTTGATCATACCAATAAAATTGTGACAGCGCCTTGTTATATGATGGAAGCAAGTGTCCGAGAGGTTCGTGAAAATATTGCGATGGCAATTGTTGAGTTGATTAATTTGACGCAAGAAAAAGAAGCGTAAATACTTGGTTGTAATCTATTAAATATCATCCTTCTAATTCATATAGCCAGTGTGGGAATTAATTGAAAGTAATCTAAGTTGGAGCATTATCAGTTTGCCTTTTATTTCTGCAATAATAGGTTGGGGAACAAATGTCCTAGCCTTAAAAATGACCTTTTATCCATTAGAATTCATTGGGTTTAAATTTCAAGGGGTAAAGGCTGTTGGTTGGTCTGGTTTCCCGCCAATTGGATGGCAAGGAATTATTCCTTCCAAAGCAGAAAGCATGGCGAGTAAGGCAACGGATATGATTACGACCAAATTGATTGATGTAGAAGATCAATTTGCGAAAATCAACCCTGCTATTGTGGCTAAAGAAATGGAGCCCAGTATTCTTCGATTGGCTAGAGAGGTGACCAATGAAGTGATGACCAAACATGTTCCAATGTGGAAGTTATTACCCAACACACAAAAGGAAAAAATTTATGCTCGTGCCGCAGAAGAAATTCCAACAGTTATTGAGGAAATAATGGAAGAGGTAAAGGTCAATATTACAGATGTTTTTGACCTTAAAGCAATGGCTGTGAATCATTTGACTGCAAATAAGGATTTACTCAATCGTATTTTCTTAGAAGTAGGAGACAAGGAGTTTACTTTTATAGAACGTTCTGGATTTGTCTTTGGATTTATTTTTGGCATATTTCAAGCCATTCTATATATTAATTGGCAATCTGATTGGCAACTACCTCTAGGAGGTTTGTTGGTCGGTTATTTGACCAATGTCTTAGCCTTGAAAATGATTTTCTCACCTACTAATCCGATCAAAATTTTTGGTTTTACAATACAAGGCTTGTTTATCAAACGTCAAAAAGAAGTCTCTAGAGGTTATGCCAGACTTGTTTCTGAAAATGTGATGACCATGGACAATGTGTTTACACAAATGTTCAAAGGAGCAGGTGCTGACAAGTTGATTAAAATCATTGAAAAGCATTCTAAAGAAGGTATCGACAAAACCGCAGGTTTTAATAGTTCATTAATCAAATTTACTTCTGGAACAGATACCTATGATGAGATCAAGATGATTGCTGTCAATCGGTTTATAGAAGCTGCTCCAGAGCAAATACACGTGGTCTTTGATTATGCGAAACAAGCCCTAGATATTGAAGAAACGATGTACACTCGAATGACGAATCTACCTCCAGATGAGTTTGTTGATTTTTTACGCCCTGTATTTCAAGAGGATGAATGGAAACTAGTGCTGACAGGGGCAATATTAGGAATGATTGCTGGGGGATTACAATTGATAATAATGGTTTCTAATGCTACATAAGGGTTCGCATGGACTTAAGTATAAGTAGATCGTTCTTTGATTAATCGCCTCTTTTGCTAGGTTCTATAAGTTGTCAGTTGTGTTTTGTCCTAAAGTAGGTTGATACTTTTTGGGAATTAAAACTTAATGTATGGAGCTAAAATAAAATGGAGAACTTTCTGCTTAAAACTTATACCCCATTCACTACAGTAAAAGGGAACCTTCTTCTTATCCACTAAACTTGTTGTAGAACCTTTTTTTTATTAATAGTTTTATGTTAAATTGTGTTGATTTGCATAACTCACTACTAACGATTAAGAAAAGATCACTGATTTAGTATAACTTATAGAAGCGATAAAAAGCCCCCCCTTTTTTAATGCTAACGAATATTTATGTGCTCCAACCAATCCCACTTATCTTTATATTCATGTCTGCTTATCTTAATGTTGAGCTTTGTTGCTCAAGGACAGTCCTATTTGGTTCAAACAGAGCAATTATCCATAGAAGATGGCTTGTCAAATCGTTTTGTACGTTCTATTGTACAAGATGTTAGGGGCTTCATGTGGTTTGCTACCAAGAATGGTTTGAATCGCTATGATGGCTATAGTTTTAAGGTATTTACCCAAAGAAATTCCAATATACAGAGCAATTTTATTGACAAAGTATTTGAAGATGCCGATAGCAATCTTTGGATTGGACATGCTATCAACAACGAAGCCACAGAATCTTTTGCAGCCATTGATATTATGAATATCAATACTTTTGAAATACAACCCTGGGAGATTTATTTAGAAGGGAAGTTACCTTGTGCAACAGAAGATATCTATGAAATCTATCCTAGCCCTACGGACAAAAAATTATACATTACTACCAAAAAAGGAAAAGTATATATTTATAAAGGAAACAAGCAGTTTGATTTGCTTTACGAGCACGAAAAAGCAGGAACTATTCGAGCTTTTCTGATTGGTAAATCATACAATTGGTTGTATTGCTATGACGAGCTAATTGCTTTGAATAAAGCAGGAAAAATTGTGGGAAAGCATTTTGTTACAATAGATGAGAGTTATCGATGCAATTTTATGGGAGAGGAAAGCAATCAAGAAATTTGGTTGGTGACCAACAATAAGTTTCATCCTTATGAAGCTTATCATTGGAATTTAGAGATTGATTCTTTGAATGTAAACCTACCTTTTACGCTTTTTAAGGAAGCTATAGATCTTCGGGTCAATGCAGCATTTGAGTACCGCTCTCAAACCAATTGCTCTATTTATAGAGACCGAACAAGTATTCGTGTTTTTGATGCCGACTTAAAAGAAGTTCTTAACCAATCTTTTTCAAAAAATAAGGAGTTTATTCGTACTGTATATATTGACCAACAAGAGAATATTTGGATAGGAGCCATGACTAAAGGGCTGATTAAAATTAGTTATCAAAAAAATAAATTCAAAACTTATCTACCAGATACTTCTACCCGTGCTTTGATAGAATTATCAGGAGATAGTATATTGTTGCTTAATAGTTATGGAGGACAGTATACTTATAATTTGTTAACCAATGAAAAAAAACTACTGGATACTTTGACTTATTTGGATGCTCAAGAAAGTCAAGATGGTCATTTTATATGGTTAAGCTCGCCTGGACTTCACATTAAAAAAATAGAAAAGAAAGCTCCTTTTAAGAAACGGTTTTATTTTTATAAAAAAAATGAACAACAAAAGAAAAAACAAAAAACAGGTGTTCAGTCTGCTTCTTCTTGGGCAATTCAAGAAGATACTTATGGGCGATTATGGATTGGTACAGTTAATGGACTTAGTTGGATAAACAAAGGAGAAGACTCTATCTCTGTATTTGATGATTATAGAGATTGTCCAGAATTGGGAAATACGCTAATTAATTTCTTGCATGAAAATGAAAAAGGACTTTGGTTAGGAACTTCTCAAGGCTTGTATTTATTAAATTTGAAGACAGGTGATTTTCAACGATACAATAAGGAAATGAAGCCACCTTATCAATTGCCCTTTAATCATATTTATCATATTTACGAAGATGAAAATGACGTTTTTTGGTTGTCTACGAGAGGAGGGGGCTTAATTAAGTTTGATCTTAAAACAGGTGTTTTTAAGCAGTTTACAAAAGAAGATGGGCTTTCTCATAATGTGATTTATGCGGTATTAGAAGATGCAAAAGGTTATTTTTGGATGAGTAGTGATAATGGTCTTATGCGAATGGATCCTCAAAATAATGTGATTAACACCTATTCAACGGAAGATGGAATCTTGGATAAAGAATTTAATCGAAAATCAGCTTACCAAGCCTCAAATGGAAAGCTTTATTTTGGAGGTTTATCGGGAATCGTTGGATTTGATCCAGCAGACTTTTTAAATGCAATGGAAACAAACATTCCATTGCAGGTTGTTCGTTATCAGTATTTTAATGGGAACAAAGGGGCTTTGTTAGATGCAACGGAAACTTTTCAAGAGCAGCAAAAAATTATATTGGATTATACGGATCGATTTTTTACAATAGAGTTAGCATTATTAGATTATAGAGCAACAAACAAAAGACAGTATGCCTATAAAATCGAGGGCTTAGAAAAAGATTGGAACTACACAGCAAGTAATTATATTCGTGTAAATGGCCTAGCTGCGGGAAGTTATACTTTGTTGGTCAAAGGGGAAGGGAGTAATGGCTTGTGGTCTAAGGAACCTTTAAAGATTCCTGTTTTAGTAAAACAACCCTTTTATTTAACTTGGCAATTTTTGCTTTTTAGTGGCATTCTGTTACTGGTTGTAGTTATTCTTTACTCTAGATGGCGGGTGCAACGTTTGTATCGAGTACAGATGCATCTAGAAAAAGAGGTTTCTAAGCGAACCCAAAAAATAGAACAACAAGCGGACGAACTTAGAGCATTAGATGATGTGAAGTCTCGTTTTTTTGCTAATATCTCGCATGAATTAAGAACTCCTTTAACGTTAATGCTAGGACCAATTAGTGCTATTTTAGAGAAACATTATGGAGAGAAATTTGAAGATATAGAGTCAATTTTAAAATTGGTAAAGCGCAACGGAATTCAATTACAACACCTTATTGAAGAAATTCTTATTCTCTCTAAATTGGAGGCGAAAAGTGTTGAACTAGACGAAAAAGCATTGTGTTTATACCCATTGCTTAAACGTTTGTTCTTTGCTTTTGAAGCACAGGCAAATTTACAAGAGATAGATTGGTCTTTTAATTGTACGATAGAGCAGGGGTTATATATATT
>ENA-ORXM01002705-ORXM01002705.1-marine-metagenome-genome-assembly--contig:-NODE-2705-length-19734-cov-6.563056_pt1 | contig 19734 bp, 20 predicted proteins | sample MGYA00237867_ERZ511480 | MGnify/ENA primary metagenome ERZ511480 (study PRJEB26309, sample SAMN06266103) | marine metagenome | isolation source: Algal blade | place: United Kingdom:Sidmouth, United...
GAGTATCCTTCTCGCGATCGTGGTAGGCTCCTTCCTACACATCGCTACCGTCATACTTTTTGAAAATGAGGACAAACATCACCACAAATTTTCTTGGCGCAAGTTGCTTTTTATTCTTTTAGGTTTAGGATTTTCTTTGCTCAGTGTGCATTAGTATTGGTAGGATATTTTTTTGGGTGTGTCGCCTCGCTTGAAAAAAAGCTCGCCGCCGGGCTTTTCGCGACCAGGCCCTTTGGGCTGCCTCCTGAAGAACGGAGGCATCGCTACTATCCCTCACTCAAAAAGAAATACATAGCTGTTATTGATAAGCTATAATCAGCCATTTACTTTTTTGATTCTGGCACAATGATTTTATTCGTCAAAACTTCAGCAAGCGTATAATATGTAAACTTTGCAATATTCCTCTCTGGCTTTTGCTTAGTTTCTTTATCCCCATCGATCGGATCAGAAATAGAGGAATTATAATTAGCTCTGTTATCAGTATATAATCTGAATATCTTCTTTATGGTATGATAAATCTTGTCTACACCCTACTTCCCAAAATGATTCCACCCCTGTGCTGTGATCGGATGAATATTGCCCCCCTTGGTGTGCAACTTGATACCATCTTTTTTAGGGACGACCTCGCCCATGATATAGATATTGGTCATGTACTTTACTTTTTCGATATCATCAGGATTTATGGTGAATAACAATTCATAATCTTCACCTCCGCTGAGTGCGCAGGTGATCGGATCTATTTTAAAATCGATAGCTTGCACTTCTGTATCGGGATGTATTGGGACACCAGATTCTTCTACAAAGGCGCCTACTCCTGATTGGCTGCAGATGTGGTATAGCTCCGATGCCAAGCCGTCAGAAATATCGATCATAGAGGTCGGCAAGAGATTCGCCTTGGCAAACTCCATGATCATGTCTTTGCGTGCCTCTGGCTTGAGTTGTCTACCTACTAGATAAGTTTGTTCTCCTAAATCTGGTTTTACCCCAGGACTAGACAAATATATTTGTTTCTCTCTTTCTAAGATTTGTAAGCCCAAGTAGGCTGCTCCAAGGTCGCCCGTTACACAAAAGAGGTCGCCTACTTTTGCGGTATTTCTATAAACTTGTTTTCCTTTTTCGACTTGACCGATAGCAGTGATACTCATAGATAATCCCTTTGGTGAGGAGGTCGTATCACCCCCTACCAAGTCAACGCCATAGCGCTCACATGCGTACTCTATCCCTGCATATAACTCCTCCAAAGCTTCCACAGAGAAACGATTGGAGAATGCTAAGGAAACGGTGATTTGCTTTGGTATGGCATTCATCGCATAGATGTCCGATACATTCACGACTACTGCTTTGTAACCAAGGTGCTTGAGCGGACTATACATCAGATCGAAGTGTATGCCTTCAATCAGCATATCCGTGGACACTACTGTAAGCATGTCGCCATTATCTATAATGGCCGCATCATCGCCCACTCCCTTCAATGATGAGGGATTGAGCAAGGGAAATTTTTTGGTGAGATGATCTATCAAACCAAACTCTCCTAACTCATTTACATCAGTTCTTTTCTCCGCCTTTGGATCCATACTATTTTTCTTGTAAAAGTAAATTTATTTGTTCTTATTGTGCTCGGCTACAACGTTAGATAGCCATATAAATTTTTCCACCGATATCCGCTCAGGCCTTTGGGTAAAAAATTTATCCTGCAATATTTCCGTGTCTGACAGTAAGGACTTCATCGTATTGCGCAGCATTTTGCGCCGTTGACTAAAAGCCAACTTCACTATCGATTTGAATAATTTGGGGTGCTCTATCACGTGGTCTTCCGCTTTTCGGGTGAGCCTGATCACACCCGACTGCACCTTGGGTGGAGGATCAAAATTCTCATTTCCTACATCTAACAAATATTCTCCGTCATAGTAGGCCTGAGTCAATACGCTGATAACGCCGTAAGCTTTAGAAGTGGGGGTCGCCACTATTCGCTGCGCTACCTCCTTTTGGAACATCCCCACCATTTGGGGGATGAGGTTCCTATTTTCGATCATTTTAAAGACAATCTGGCTAGATATATTGTAGGGATAGTTGCCAATAAGCATAAAAGGCTGTCCCTCAAAGACTTCTTGCAGATCGAGCTTTAAGAAATCAACTTCTAGTATTCGATCTTGTAGCTGCTCAAATATATGGTGTAAGATAGGAATCATATCTCGATCTAGTTCCACTACTTTTAGATCAAAGCCCCTGTCTATCAAGTACTTAGTAAGCATACCTCTACCTGGTCCTATTTCTACTACCTTTTGATCTGAGGTATTACATATCAGCCCATTAGCGATGCTGGATGCGATATCTTCGTTGTTCAAAAAGTGCTGTCCGAATGATTTTTTTGCTTTCATATTATATTGGTCATAAAGCTAATCTTTTGGAATAACTTATATATTTAAATAAACCCTTTATTTATTTATCTTTGCGCATCGTTTTGGGGTCTATCGCGTACCAAAATTTAATGGATTACACTCCATAGTTTGATCACAACAAAAAGAAGTGTGAATGAGTACTAAGGTATCAAGTATAAAGGCTGTTAACAAAAAGGATAATCTGATTGTCCTGACCGAAAAATCAAACCTCAAGTGGGCTAGTGATTTTCTAAATAAAGAGGAAACCCAATACCTCAAAAAAGCCATCAAAGAAGAAATATTCCAAGTAATCTTTCCCAAAGCGTCTTCCCTGATAATAGTACAAGTATTGAAGTCTTCGGGTAATGAAGAAGAGCAAAGAGAGGATGCAAGAATAGCAGGCGCAGAACTCTTGCATAAACTTGATAACTGCAAGGTCAAAAGTGTCTCCGTTGTCAATATGAGAAAAAGTAATCATGTCCAAGATTTTATCGAGGGCTTGATCTTAACTAACTACCAGTTTTTAAAATATTTTTCTGATAAAAAAGATAAGGTTCATCATCTTGCGAGCATCAAAGTGATGCACGATGCCGTTTCGCCAGCTGCACTTAAGGAATTGCTGGCTACAAGTGATGGTGTATTTTCAGCACGAGACTTGGTCAACGAGCCGCTGTCTTATTTGACTGCTGCACAGCTTAGTTTGGATATTAAGAAGCTAGGTAAAGAAGCGGGTTTCAAAGTGACTGTCTTCGATGAGAAAAAAATTAAGCAGATGAAGATGGGCGGTATCATTGCCGTTAATCGTGGAAGTTTTACGCCACCTAGATTCAATATTTTAGAATATAAGCCAACTGGAAAAGCGAAAAATAACAAACCAATCGTGTTGGTCGGTAAGGGTATAGTGTATGATACTGGCGGACTTAGCCTGAAGCCTACTGCTAACAGTATGGACCGCATGAAAGCGGATATGGGAGGAGCAGCTTCTGTAGTGGGTACTTTTGTCGCCGTGGCTAAAGCAAAGCTACCAATCCATATTATTGGTTTAATACCTGCTACGGACAACAGACCAGGTAATAATGCGTATGTACCAGGAGATGTAATAAAGATGTTTGACGGCTCTACAGTAGAGGTACTCAACACCGATGCCGAAGGTAGGATGGTATTGGCAGATGCATTGCACTATGCTAAAAGATATAAGCCAGAATTGGTAATTGACTTTGCTACACTTACAGGTGCAGCTGTCAGGTCTGTAGGTACAGAAGGCATCAGTATGATGGCGACTGCATCAGAAGGAATTAAAAATAAATTAAAAGGAAGTGGATTTAATGTCCACGAAAGAATTATAGAGTTTCCATTATGGAAAGAATACGGAGAGTATATTAAATCAAATATAGCAGATATCAAAAATCTTGGTGGCCCTTATGCTGGACATATTACGGCGGCGAAATTTTTAGAACACTTCACTGCTAAGGCATATCCTTGGGTGCATTTTGACATCGCTGGACATGCTTATTTGACAAAGCCAAATGCTTATCGACCAAAAGAAGGAACTGGTGCAGGAGTGAGATTAATGTTTGATTTTTTAAAAAATTATTAAGATGAGAATTGGAATAACAGCAGGAGATATCAATGGTATAAGTTTGGAGGTAGTGATCAAAACCTTATCTGATAAGCGTATCTGTGATATATGTACACCCATCATATACGCTAATAGTAAAATATTGACCTACCATAAAAATATTGTCGAGGACAGCAATTTCAATTTTCAATCGACTAAGAACGCTAAAGGTGCGCAAACGGGAAAAATAAATGTTATTAATTGTTTTAATGATAACGTAAATATCAATCTGGGCGAACCTACTTCAGAAAGCGGACAGTGTGCTCAAAAGTCTCTAGAGGCTGCACTATATGACTTTAATAATGGAAATTTAGATGCTATCGTCACTGCACCGATTAATAAAAAAGCTATGCAAATGGCTAAGTTTCCATTTCCTGGACATACAGAATTTTTTACCGATCAATATGATGTGTCTGATTCGATGATGTTTATGGTGAGTGAAGACTTACGTGTGGGTTTAGTTACTAACCATCTTCCTATCAGCGATGTAGCGGCGAATGTAACAAAGCAGAAGATCCAACAAAAACTAAATATCATGTTCAATTCTCTCAGAGAGGACTTTGGAGTTATCAAACCTAAGATCGCTATTCTAGGGCTTAATCCACATGCAGGTGATGGTGGTGCTATTGGAAATGAAGATGAGGAACTGATCAGACCTATCGTTTTAGAAGCTAAGAAGAAAGGTAGATTCATTATGGGACCATACCCTGCAGATGGATTTTTCGGAAATGGGCTGTACAGAAAATATGATGCTATTCTCGCAATGTATCACGACCAGGGACTTATTCCTTTTAAGTCTCTTTCATTCAATAGTGGCGTTAACTTTACAGCTGGTTTACCACTCGTGCGTACCTCACCAGATCATGGTACAGGTTATGACATAGTCGGTAAGAATGTTGCAGATCCTGCTTCCTTCCGTAGAGCAATCTTCGAAGCAATCGACATTGTCAAAAATCGAAAAGAATATAAAGAGGATCACGGCAACCCACTTAAGAGTCGGAAAAAGAGATTAGAAAATTCTGTAGATGAAGCACTACCGCTAGATAAATCTGCTCGCTAAGTTAGGGATATTCATCAGTAGGATAACCTACACAACTACAAGGAAATAATCGAATTTTAAAAGTTTGGATTGCTCCGTTTTTCTAATTTATTTCGTATTCGTAACCTATGATTGGTTCATTCACTATTGGCGAAAAAGTAGTTGGTGTATCATAGCGCTGTAGTTCATATTTTTCTATAACTTTTACTAGTGTTGCAGCATACTTAGTATCATGAGGATATAAGGCTTTCTCTATGCCAGATGACCAGGATTTATAATCGCTGTAGCTATATTGGAAAAGGAATCTGCAACCTGGGCTCTCCATAATAATGGAAATATAATCTTCATAGCAATCCTCTGCACTTAAGTATGCTCTAAAGCAAGTAGCTAGTTCTTCCACATTGAGCTGGATGAAAGAATCACTATTTACTATCCAATTGTTGCCGCACTGCACATCAAAATGATTGTTCTTTACAGTGGACAGCTTACTAGTACCGTGCTGGGAATGTAATATAGCCTGCGCAAGCAAAATGCTAGCAGGTATACCACTCTGTTTCATCCCTCCTATTGCGAGCTGCTCATACTTGATGATGTATGCCTCTACTGCTGGCGAGGTGGTTGCTTGTGCTAAAACAGCGAAAGTGATTATTATCCAAATAGTAATATGATGCTTCATTTGAGTTTGCATTGATAGATGGAGTATCCGTCCATCGGTTATGTTCAATGTCCATATTCAGAATTATATATATGTGATAAATCCAGCTGATCTGTGACGCTATATGAGATGACAATACGATTACAGAATGTCCATTTTTTCAGCATACTTGAAAACTTGCCAACAAATGATAATGTTTAATGATTATCCACGCAAATAATTGTGACAAAAACCTGTCTTAAATTGCATAGAATTATGCGCTCAACATGCCTAATCTTGCTAATTTAAGCTACTTTTGCCAGCGAAATTGCCATTTTTGTTTATTGGTGGTTATGAAATCATAAATCGGCTAAAAATCACTAGATACACTAACGATGAACTAAATGAGATTAGAAAATCTCATTATAGAAATTGAAAAATTAGGAATAGCAGTTGGATATTATCTTTCACAATTATCAGAAACTGCCAATAGTAGTGGTAGTAAAAACAAATATAGTGAGAACGGTAATGGTATGAGTAAAAGCGAACGATTGAGCGAAATGGCAAATAGACAAAAGAAGTACATTTAGCATCTTCAAAATGCTTTAACCCGTATAGAAAATAAGATTTTTGGTATTTGCAGAGAAACAAGTAAGCTGATATCGAAATATAGTCTCTGTGCAGTGCCATATGCTACTTTCAGCATTACAGCAAAGCAAAATAGATAGATCAAAAGCAGAAAATATTGAATCGTAAACTTACTGTATTTTTTATTATAATCTTAGTACTAGGTTGCGATCAAGCACTCAAGGTTTGGGTGAAGTTGAATATGGCTTACGGTTCAGATCTACCAATCATCGGCCAAGAATTTTTCAAATTACATTTCGTAGAAAATAATGGAATGGCTTTCGGGATCACTTTTGGTGGTGAATTAGGCAAACTTTTTCTGACCCTTTTTCGCATAGCTGCAGTTTGTGGTTTGGGCTACTTTATCCATTACCTTATTCAGAAAAAATCTTCCCTCAGTCTGATTATTAGTTTTAGCTTAATATTGTCGGGTGCGCTCGGCAACATCATTGATAGTACATTCTATGGTCTTATCTTTTCAGAGAGTTATCATGGCGGTCTAGCCGATTTTCTACCTAAGGAAGGAGGCTATGCTGGGCTTTTTCATGGAAAGGTAGTGGACATGCTGCATGTTGTCTTGCTCAAAGGCACCTACCCCTCTTGGGTCCCATTCAAAGGAAATATGCCGTTTCTATTTTTCAAGCCAGTGTTTAATCTAGCAGATGTGGCTATTACCGCTGGTGTGCTTAATATCATTATTTTCCAAAGATCCTTTTTTAAAGAGCAACCAAAGGAAGATATTCAAGAAGTAGTTGAGCAGTCTTTGACTACTGATATAGAAGCTGGAAAAGACGTGTTACCAGATGCAAGTCCAGATTCTGCTAGTAGCTAAGACACATAAGCGTACAAAAGTGGAATGATAAAAGTATTGAAGTAAGAATATTTGAAAGGGTCTAACTAGGGGTATTCAGAAGTAAGAGCACATCACCACAGCGTAGCCGGTCCCGATTTTCGGGAGTGAAATATTTATAGCCCTGGGTTGAAAACCCAGGATTATCATTAGTGTTAGATCCAATTTGGCGTGATTTTTCAGAAAAAATCATGACAAATTGCCAACAGGAATTACCCAGTTTTTAGCGAAAAATTTAGAAGAATGGAGTAATCCAAACCCTTAAATTTCGATTATCTCCTTATGGTTGTACAGGTTACTCTTCTTGTGAATACCTCTAACTAGGCATTCATATCCTCTGCGTAGAAATTATCCACCGCGTTTACGGCTTTTCCGATCTTATTGTAGTCAATGCTATAATGAATAAATTTTCCGTCTCTATTGGTATTTACGATACCAGCAAGACGAAGAATGCGAAGATGTTGAGAGGTTATGGACTGTTCTAGATTGAGTGTATTGTATATTTTATTGACGTTGATATGGTCATTTTCATCTATAAACTTGAGAATTTGCATACGGAGCGGATGAGCTAAAGCCCTTAGGATCTCAGTAGACTCACTCAACTTCTCAGTGTCGATGGCATCTGGCGCTTTTCTCATTTGATTCGATTTGTTTTGATAGTAGTATTGAGCTCAATACATATATACATAGCAAATATGGGACTTTTTCTTATCTTATCATAGAATCCAGACGCAAAAAAAATGCTGCACACCTTTCGATATGCAGCATTTTTATTTTCAGCTCTTAATAAATATTAATGGCTAAGTTTTTTTTTGTAGAATAGGGACTGGGTCATCTTGCAGTGTAAATCAAGATGCTAACTCTTCGACTAATCTAGAAATTTGATTAAGTCTTTCCTTGTCAATAGAGTAATAAATAAACTTACCTTCTCTGTCGGTAACTACTACTCCAGCTCTTCTAAGGATAGCTAAATGTTGTGACGCAACTGACTGCTCTAATCGAAGCTTTATATAAATGTCCGTAACGGTCATTCTGTTCCCTTCTTCTAATAGATCAATAATGCTTTGTCTCAACTTGTGATTCACTGCGCGTAAAACCAAAACTGCTTTTCTTAATTCCGCATAATCCAGTTCTATCTGGTTCATGCCGCTGTTAAGAATGACAGTCTCGTCTTTTTGCTTTCTCATATACGTTATCTTTTATTGTTAGTACTGTCTTCCTATATTCGAAAACCGTACCAACTGAACATCATAAATATTATCGTAATATGTAATGGCGTTGATTATTAGTTAAAAATACAGAATTTATTTAAAAAATAAAACAATTTGCTAATTTAAAGTAATATTATATACGTCAAAAATATTGACTACAATGCACCGAAACTAGGTTAGCAAATTCTTCTTAGAAACCGTAATATTTGGGGACTTGAGATATAAAGGTACAGTGTATGCGATGTCACAAAACGCTTCTTTTTTATATTTCCAAAAGGCTAATTCTGCTTGATCGGAGGCACTACATATCTTATCCATAACTACATCTCTACCCGACCTCAGCCACTCCTTCACCTTGTGAGCGCCATCTCCTACGAAGATATTCTCCTTATTACTATGAAACGTCTCGCGATAACCTTGTTCATCTAGAATCAGCGCTTTTAATGGCGCTACTATTGTCAAGTCATCCCCAAAGCTAGCAGTATACACCTCCATCCTCCTTGCATCTATCATCGGGCTTACCACCACTCCAGGTGCCTGCTTTCCCACCCCATAAGCTAAGGCTTCTAAAGTAGGTATAGTGATCATGGGTAAATCATTGGCAAAGCAGATACCTTTTGCCATTGAGAATCCAACTCGCAGCCCTGTATAGCTGCCTGGACCCGCACTGACACTGACCGCATCCAAATTATTCATCCCCATACTAGCAGCTTTCAGGCACGCTTCGACTAGCAGTGTACCTTTTGCACTGTGTACAAATCCTTTATTCACCTCGCGCTGCGCTACAAGCACTCCATCACTACTAATCGCTACCGAGCATACCTCCGTACTCGTTTCTAGATGGAGTATTTTGATTGATTTTGACATAATATAAAGATACCAGCCTTTTTTATATCCTGCTATATTTTGTACATTTACAGTCTAAAAATTATAAACGATATGGCATTTGAAATTATAGGTAAGGTTCATAAAGTATATGAGACGGAGACCAAAGGAACAAACGGTTTTCAAGCAAGAGAATTCGTAATAGAGGTGACTAGTGGTATGTACCCACAGTTCATCAAGTTTCAGTTGACGCAGGATCGATGCGCACTGATAGACAATTATAATGTTGACCAAAATATCAAAGTATATTTTGATCTGAGAGGAAGAGAGTGGAATGAGAAGTTTTTCACCAACCTCAATGCATGGAAAATCGAAAATGCGGACTCAGCTCAGCCAGCAGCGACTACAGCAGCACCAGCTAACAATTCATTCCCAACTACGAGTGATGCACCAGCGGAGACGGCAGCGGACGATTTACCATTTTAAGAAAGTTGATGTACACATAAAAAAGCCTCGGATTACGATCGTAGTTCGAGGCTTTTTTTTCCCTATACTTTTTGTTTATTCGTGTGTATTCTTACTCTGATTTGGTAAAGATTTTTTGTCTTAAACACACAGATTAGCAAATAATAAAAGTCAAATAAACAGTTAAACAGTTTTATGGCGAGTCCCGAAAAAAAATCGGGACCGGGTCATCCGTTCCTACTCGGCACTCTAGCCAGCTATTCGGTATAGCCGATCTTTGTCTCTTCTCGTTCCTCGACGAGCCTGCATATCAGCTTACCTCATTAGCTGTCCAGTGCACCTCATACCACTTCTACCCCTCTCGCAAAAGAATTATCATATTGAATTTTGCATCTCCTGAATTTATATGCCCGATTAGTGTTAATGCCTATGGGCTTAATTTTTTACTGTAACTTTACTAAGAAGGAAATATACCATATCTTTATGCCATTATATTTTAATCTAATTATACATCTCATGCAAACTAGATCGCTCTCATACTCCATCTCATTTCTATTTTTTATTCTCCTACTATGTATATGCTTCGCGTGTAAGAAAGAGGACGACGTTGCACCTACTGATCCTACCGAAATGGAGGAGGAAGAAGAGGAGATGGAAGAAACGGGTGAAATGTTCGAAATAACTTCTCTGAAAGGGACATCCCAAAAAGGACCTTATCTAATTGGATCTGCTATTACCATTTTTGAATTGGAGCAAGATTTATCACCGACTGGAAAATCCTTCGCAGAGGAAATAGAAGATAATCTTGGTTCATTTGAGTTGAATAATCTAAGTCTTGCTTCTTCATTCGTAGAACTTCGAGCAAGTGGTTTTTACTATAATGAAGTCACAGGGGAAAATTCTGAAGCGCAACTGAATCTAAGCGCCTTAGTAGATTTAGAAAATAAAGAAGCCATCAATATTAATATTCTCACCACCTTAGAGAAAAGAAGAGTAGAATATCTGATTGCAAATGGAAGCACTTTTGTCGAAGCTAAAAAACAAGCACTCAGTGAAGTGCTAAAGATATTCGAAGTGGACAATGCCAATATCCCAGAAGCGGCTTTATTAAATATAGCACAAACAGGCGAAGGCAATGCGATTCTCTTAGCTATATCAGCCATTATCCAGGGTAATAATTCTGTAGCAGTAGTGTCGGAGATCATATCTAAAATAAGTAAAGACATAGAAGAAGATGGTATCCTTGATGACGCGCTAGTTTGCAATCAACTCAGCACAGCGGGCTCATTTGTCAACCCGCAGACGATCCGACAAAATCTTGAGTCTTGGTATAGCACCTCTGGATCAACGACAACTATTCCTGATTTCGAAACATATCTGACTCAGTTTGTCCAAAACACGCCCTGCGCTGTAGAGTCTAATATAATTTACCCTCAGGAAGGGTTCAATGGTCTGAACCTTCTAGCTGTTGACAATACATCTTTTCAAGCTGGTACAAAATATTCAATGCGAGCCATACTAGAAAAAGGGACAAGCTTGAGAGTGCGTATCGTAGGAAATAATTGGTCAAGAGAAATTGGTCAAGGTGATACAGGTTGGATGGTAGGAGACTGGGATGCTGGTCGTGAAGATATAGACAGAGGTGTTCCCTTTACGTCTGCTAGAACTGGTTCTATAGACTTCAAAATAAACTTGACCCTACCTATTCAAGGTGGTTTATATACAGACGAAATAAAATTTGAAATTTATGAAAATGGATCTAATAGCCCGTCTAGAACTAAGGTAATCAAAATTGAAGGTATTGATCCGCAACCATATGCTTGGAATGGTTTACTTGTAAGTCCTCCATCTACGACAGGCCCTACGGATAATTTATTGAATGGGAGGCTGCCATCAGGTTTTTCGTCTCCTAGCGGCATCAGCATCGATAATAAGTACGGTTTTGCTGTCTATATACCACAAAACTTTGAAGTAGAACTTTTAGTATCAGGTGATAATTTTGAGTTCCCAATTGGTGGCGTCAATCAAGGATGGGAAATAGAACAAATGGATCCGCAAAATAATAGCTATAGATTGACTGCATCTGGTCTTGGCTATTACGAAGCAGAAATAAATTTAATGGAGAACCAAGGCTGCATAAGTATAGATGTAGAAATATTGGTAAATGGAAACAGTGAGAGTATTTTTAATGTTAATAATCAAGGTTCTATATATCTCAATCTAAATAGAGATGGAGCGCATGGTCCTAATATATTGTTCAACGGAAATACGATGGAAGCAGGTGAAGCATCTTTGGCTGCTGAAGTAGATTTTAAAAATAAAAATGTAATCGTGGTACTTACTGGAACTGGTTGGAGTATTCCTACTCCTATTGAAAATGAAAAGTGGCAAATCGAAAGCTACGATCCCATCAACCAAAGCCAGACATTTCGAAGCACATTGGATGAACAATACTTTGACGGAGAAAATGACCTGAAGATTATGATAGACCCCTTCACGTCGAACAATCCTCCCGAAATCAAAGTAGAAATATTGGTTGACATTGAAGGTTGTGGGCCTCAGTTGATCTCGAGATTTGATGTAATGTTTTAGATAAAAAAAACTGAAAATTATATTAAGCCTAAATAAAAATTGCCAAACAACCTTTATTTGGATGTTGCTACCATTGAGCAGTCTGGATCACATTACTAATCTAATGCTTTTTCGCGACTCGCCGCAGGCGACCAAGCTCGACAAGCCAGAGGCGCGTAAGAGATAAGGGATCGCAGTGGCATACCCATACGAGGGAATAGAGGCGTAGGCATGGGTATATAATGGAGAGCCCGACCACGTCCAGATGGAGCTTTTCGCGGAATCTGGGCTGTGGTTAGCCCCAAGTCACACCTGTAAATATGACTTTAAATTTGGTAGAGGCTGATACCTAGACTATCTTACTTCGTCTAAACGTTATAGAATTATGAGAAAATATATTGCCATCGTCTGTTGGATGTTATGTGTAGGTCTGCTCTCTGCACAGTCCATATTGGGACTAAGCTCGCGCTGGAGCGATGAGTTTCGGGAGTGGGATGTGTATACGGATATGGGCGACCAAACAGTCCGTGAAGAGGGCGATGAGGAGTATATAGAGGTGGCGCCGTCGGGGGAGCTGCTGATGCGGTGGCAGGTGAATATGAACTGGTCGGAGTGGGATTTTGAGGTGGATGGGGTGTCTGGGTCCATACGGCAACTGTGGAAAGACGATCCAACTCAGTGGGAAGTGCGCATCGGGAACGAAGTGGTTACTTGTCGGGCAGCTTGGCGAGATGATCTCTCGGAATGGCGGATTACAAATAATAAGAAAACGCTCACTTGGCGCAGTAAATATCGGCGCGATTATAATGAGTGGCAGTTGCGAGATAACGCATACGGTGACTATTTGATGTATGCAACTTTTCAAAACGATCCGCGCGATTGGACTGTCGTAGATGAACTGAATGAGGACATACCTTTCTCTATGAAAATGGCAATGATATTTTTGGCGATGTATCAAAGTATAGATCGACGCTGAGAATATAAAGGTTCTACACCATAAAATATCAAAATAGCCTATCGCTTAGGTGCTATACTGTGCAAGTTTAGACAAGTCCTATTTTAGGAATCTGTGCTTGTCTACACAGATAATATTTGTGCTGCATGGTCCTTCGTTTTTACCTTGGAGATTACTTCTGTAATCTTACCCTTTTCATCAATCAGAAATGTAGTGCGGTGGACACCAATATAATCCTTACCCATAAAGCTTTTAGGACCCCAGACGCCGTACGCTTTGAGCATTTCCTGTTCTGTATCTGCTAGTAGTGAAAATGGAAAGTCATACTTCTTAATAAAATTTTGATGCTTTTTTTCTGAGTCAGGGCTGATGCCCATTATGGTGTATCCCGCATCCTGAAGTGCCTGAAAATTGTCTCTAAGATCACAAGCTTCAGCCGTGCAACCAGGCGTATTGTCCTTAGGGTAGAAAAACAATACTAGCTTGGAGCCTCTAAGGTCTTTGAGTTTAATCATCTCTCCATCTTGATTAGGAAGATTGAAGTCTGGTGCTTGGTCACCTGCCTTTAAAGTTGTCATATTCCATTATTTAAATAGCATAATGATTAATCCTACCATATTGTTTATAATTTACGGTCTAATCAAACATTTTAGCCGTTATAAACGTCCTAAACAACAGACTATTACCAATAACATAAGCTTACAATATTATGAAGAATTTATTTTTGAAAAATCTGTGCCTATTTTTACTGCTGATCATTTTAAGTACTTGTTCAAGAAATCCAGTCACTGGAAAAAAAGAACTTTCTTTTATGTCTGAGAAGAAGGAGATTGCTATTGGAAAGGCTAATGATCCTAGTATTGTTGCCAGTTTTGGATTATATAATGATAGAAAAATACAGTCTTTTATAAATACAAAAGGTCAACAGATGGCAAAAATTTCTCATCGACCGAACCTCGCTTACGAATTTAAAGTGCTTGATTCTCCTGTACTGAACGCATTTGCATTGCCAGGGGGATATGTATACTTTACTAGAGGTATACTGGCACACTTCAATAATGAAGCGGAATTTGCTGGTGTCCTTGGTCATGAGATAGGTCATATAACGGCTCGTCACGGAGCTCGTCAACAGACGAAACAAATTATAGCTAATGTAGGTCTGACCGCAGGAAGTATCTTGTCTCCTGAATTTGCACAGATGGCACAAAGTGCTTCACAAGGGTTACAACTTTTATTCTTAAAGTTTAGCAGAAACCATGAAAGTGAGTCTGACAAATTAGGCGTAGAATACTCTACTAAAATTGGCTACGATGCACATGAAATGGCTGACTTCTTTGAAACACTTTCGAGAATGCAAGAAAAATCTGGACAAATAATTCCTGAATTTATGTCCACCCACCCTGATCCAGGTAATAGGAACGTCAGAGTAAACAGACTCGCGGATGAAGCTCAGAAAGAGTCAAATAGAAATAAACTTAAAGTAAATAGAGATAGTTACTTACGTTTGATAGATGGACTAGTATACGGTGAGGATCCTAATCAAGGCTATGTGGAAAAAAATGTTTTCTATCATCCTGTAATGAAGTTTAAATTTCCTATCCCTAATGGATGGAATATAGCCAACTCTCCTCAGCAGGTACAAATGGCTCCAAAAGATGGAAAAGCACTTTCGCTGTTCACACTTGCGCAAGGAACAGATCTAAATGCTATAAAGAATAAAATGGTACAAGATCTTAAATTGACACTTATCCAGGAGAAAAATGAGAGGGTGAATGGATTATCCGCTTTGGCATTTATCGGTGATCAAAAAAATCCACAATCTGGGGCTGTAATAAGAGTTATGACTTATCTGATACGCTACAATAATGCAGTATACGTATTTCATGGAATTTCTTCACAAGCTGACTTCAGTAAATACTCTTCTACTTTCCAAAAAATATTTGAAGGGTTTGATAAATTGACAGATCCAAGTAAATTAAATGTTAAGCCTGAACGAATAAAAATAGAAACAGTAAAATCTAAGGGGACGCTTAGTCAGGCTCTTAAAGCTTTGAGAATGCCACAAGCTAGGCACAATGAGTTGGCACTTATCAATGGTATGCAGTTAGGTGATAGGGTAGAAGCGGGAATGCTGATTAAGACTATAGGAAAATAAGCGTATTGACTGGCACTTAGCTTAGGTAAATGGCTTTGAATGAGATTTGTTTTCGGACACTAGCTCAATGGAGTGAATTAGTATGAAGTATTACTTTTGCAAGAAATCTATATTTCGTTTTAAGCCCTTCAATTTGGTGCGCTTCACAGCCGATCCCTTAAATACTCTACTGAACACTTCTTCACTGATTTCTTCCCAGTCTTTTTTAGTCATGGCTAGCAAATCTGGGTGTGGGGTAAATGCAGGTTCTTCGTGTGGAGTAGCGAATTTATTCCAGGGACAAACTTCCTGACAGATATCACAACCGAACATCCAGTTTTCAAATTTACCTTTCATGTCTGACGGAATTTCATCCTTTAGCTCTATGGTAAAATAAGAGATACATTTGCTTCCATCTACTAGGTAGCCCGTTTCAGAGATTGCTTCTGTGGGACAGGCATCTATACATTTGGTGCAGGTGCCACAGTAATCCTTAATAGGACCGTCATAGTCAAACGCTACGTCTAAAATGATTTCGGCTAGAAAGTAATATGATCCTTTTTTAGGATGGATAAGTAGCGTATTTTTCCCTACCCAGCCTAATCCAGATCTACGCGCCCAATCTCTTTCTAATACGGGTGCGGAGTCGACGAAGCATCGACCTACTATTTTGCGTCCAAGCTGCTCTTCTAATCCATATAGTATAGTCTTTAGCTTGTGCTTGAGCACATGATGATAATCCTTACCTTGGGCATAGCGCGATAATTTTGGTGCTGTAGGATCATCTTGGGTAGATGTAGGAAAGTAGTTGTACATTAAGGATATCACCGACTTGGCTCCTGGAACCAAGATCGTCGGGTCTACCCGCATATCAAAATGATTTTCCATATAGGACATCTGCCCATGCATTCCTTGGGAGAGCCATGCTTCTAGACGCTCGGCTTCAGGCTCCATCTTTTCTGCTTTGGATATACCGATATAAGCGAAGCCTTCCGCATAGGCGCTTTCCTTTAAGTAATGAGTCAAGGGTGCAAGGTCCATACACTAAAGGTACTTCAAGCTAATGACATCTACGCATCAGAGATTAATAGAGCTTATCTAAATTATTGAACTATCTGCAGTCTTGCAAACTTGAGCATAATTCGCCGCTCTGGATTATCGATGCCTTTGAAAACAATGGTTGCTATTTTATTGTCTCTACCGCCATCGATTTTGTTCACTTTACCTTTTCCAAATTTAAGGTGAATAACCTCCATGCCTTCTTCTATCGTACTACTTGGACTAGGTTGGAATGTCTTCGGGTCTACCATTGGCTCCGTAGATTGGCGTTTTCTGATAGAGTTGAAATTTCCTTTAACAGAAGATCTTGAGGGCTCCGTCATTCTACGGCTGCTGATCGCACTCGTACTTTCAATGTGTTGTCTATCTATTTCTTCTAGGAAGCGACTAGGCATATTGTAACGAAGCTTACCGTACTGATATCTACTCTTGGCAAAGGATAAGGTCAGGAATACTTCCGCCCTAGTGATAGCCACGTAAAATAAACGCCGCTCCTCATCCATTCCATCTGGTGATTCCATCGCCATGAAGGACGGGAAAAGATTTTCCTCCATACCACCCACGATCACGGATTTGAACTCTAATCCTTTCGCAGCATGAACGGACATTAGGGTTACATATTCTTCATTATCTCCTTTATCATCTTGATCTGTATATAAGGCAATAGTCTGCAAGAAAGTGGTCAACGATTTATCTTCGACCTCTTCGATCATAACCTCATCGTTTTCCACAAAATCCTTTACGCCATCTAAGAGTGCAGCGATATTATCCATTCTGCTGATACCTTCTGTAGTGGTATCTGCCTTTAGGAGAGTTTGTAAGCCAGATTTACGGGCAATGATAGTAGCTGCTTCGAAGGCATCGGTAGATCGACTGACCGTCTCGAATGCTTTTATCATTTTAATAAAATCCACAATGGTAGATGCCGCCTTCGTTGGTAACTTTACTTGAGGCAGGGCATTCCATAGGCTGATGTTATTTGCATCTGCAAAAGCTACAATTTTATCTATACTAGACTTTCCAATACCTCTTTTTGGATAATTGATGACGCGCTTCAGTGCTTCTTCATCCGCATGGTTCACCGTCAACCGCATGTAGGCAATCAAGTCTTTAATCTCTTTACGTTGGTAAAAAGATAATCCTCCAAAAATACGGTACGCTATATTCTGCCTTCGTAGATATTCTTCAAATACCCTTGACTGTGCGTTTGTTCTATAAAGAATGGCAATCTCAGAGTTGGCTAGATGGTATCTGTTTTTTTGTTCGAGTATTGTATCAGCTACGCGGCGTCCTTCTTCTGTATCCGAGAGTGCTTTTATAATTTTTATCTTATGTCCTGATCCTTTATCAGACCAAATTTCTTTTTTGATTTGCTTTTTATTAAACCCAATTACTTCGTTGGCGGCTTTGACAATGTGTTCGGTAGAGCGGTAGTTCTGTTCCAACTTGAAAGTTTGGATATTATGTTTCTTATAGTCTTTTTCAAAATCCAATATGTTGTCGATAGTGGCTCCTCTAAAAGCATAAATACTCTGCGCATCGTCGCCTACCACGCAGATATTTCTTCCACCATCGTCATACTCTATGAGCTTTCTTACTATTTGATACTGGAGAAAATTAGTATCTTGAAACTCATCGACTAATATGTATTTGAATTTTGCTTGGTACTTTTCTCTGACGCCGTCTGGATTGTTATGAAGAAGTACGTATAGTTGATAAAGCAAATCATCAAAGTCCATGGCACCAGCTGTTTTACAGCGTGTCATATAGGCTTGATAGATGTGGACGATATCAGGTTTATTATTTGCTTTATCTTTGTCTAGTAACTCCTTATTCTGTGCGTAGGCAGCGGGGGATATTAGATTGCTCTTTGCACTGGAAATACGGCTACGCACCGCGTTTACATTATACCGTTTTTTAGTATCCAGATTCATTGACTTCATGATAGAATTTAGCAGACTCTTGCTATCATCAGTATCGTATATCGTAAAATTTGATGGATACCCTATTTTCGGAGCTTCTACTCTTAATATTTTTGCGAAGATAGAGTGAAATGTTCCTGCCCATACTTTATTGGCTTTATCTCCTACCACTTCAGAGATTCTCTCTTTCATTCCTTTAGCAGCCTTATTGGTAAAGGTTAGCGCTAGTATCTCCCATGGTGCTACCCCTTTCTCTAATAAGTAGGCTATCCGGTAAGTGAGTACCCGCGTTTTACCCGACCCTGGACCTGCTATGACCATTACTGGTCCTTCAGTGGTCGTAACCGCTAACTTTTGAATATCGTTTAATTCATTTAAGTAGGACATCTGCTATATTATTGGCTCAAAGCGTAGTGTAGAAATAAAATATACGGGAAGCCAAAGATAGGAAATTGCCTTAGATATTCTCACTTTCATTCAGCGCATCCCAATATTCCAATGCTCTACGTGTATGCGGTATGCAGATGGATCCGCCTACTAAATTGGCGATAGAAAAGACCTCAAAAAGTTCTTCTTGTGTCATGCCCAATTTGTGCAAAGTACCCACATGGTATCGGATGCAATCATCGCAGCGCAAGACCATAGAGGCAACTAAGCCCATCAGCTCTTTTGTTTTGACAGGTAATGCTCCTTCTTGATAAGCATTGGTGTCTAGGTTGTAAAAGCGTTTCATAAACTTGTTATCCTGGTCTAGAATACGTTCGTTCATTTTTTCTCTATAATTGTTGAATTCTTCTACTAATGGGGAAGCCATAATTATTTGAATTTATACGTTGTTTGTATTTCTGTTGCGCCATACACTGATAACCATTCTAAAAGGAAAAATAATAGCGATGATTATACTACCTACGCCGAATAATAACATCTCTGATTTGATATAATTAATCATAATCTGCTGTTCGTCCAGATTCATTGAAGGTAGAAACTTATTCAAGCCTTCTTCATCTAGATAGTTTTGAAATCCGCTAAGACCTTCAATTAACATAAATATGATAGGTATACTGATGAGTACAATCCCGACTTTGATGCCTTGTGTTTTAGCTAGTATAGTGTGCTTAAGTAAAAATACATACCTAGTCAACGTTATGAATACTACTATGAAAACAATATTAACGGTTAGAAATGGATAGGTAGTAAGGTTATTCCATATTGGGAATATGACGGCTACGACAATGATGGCTGTGAATAACCACCAGATGAATTCGAGGACGCTTTTATTTTTTAGAGTGCTTTCCAATAGTTAATTTTTATAAAAATATAAACTCTGTTGATCAACTTAAAGTTTATGCTTCGCTTAATTTAAATACTGACAGATTGACTCAACTAGAACTCAATAGTAGCAGGCATAAAAAAAGCCCGCATTGCTGCGAGCTATTTTTAATGTGT
>ENA-ORXM01002706-ORXM01002706.1-marine-metagenome-genome-assembly--contig:-NODE-2706-length-19731-cov-7.222397_pt1 | contig 19731 bp, 23 predicted proteins | sample MGYA00237867_ERZ511480 | MGnify/ENA primary metagenome ERZ511480 (study PRJEB26309, sample SAMN06266103) | marine metagenome | isolation source: Algal blade | place: United Kingdom:Sidmouth, United...
TATGGCTCGTGGGTATAGCCGGACTCGACGCCATGCTCAGCGGACTGTGGATCCTCTTCAGTCGCCCCAAAGCCCAATTGCGCCTCAGCTGACGAGTTTGGCTGGGCTAGTGCCTTCGCGCGGCTTACCTGCAACCTCGAGGTTGCGTGTATGGTGAACGGAATGAGTAGCACTGTGCAAGAGCAAGAATCAGAGCAGGCTGCACCCGAGACCGTGGTGCGGGTGGATATCGATGCCGCTCCCGACGATGTCTGGCACGCTCTCACGAGCGACGATGGTTTGGCGGGGTGGCTGGGCGAAGGGTCGACCATCGGCAGCTATGTCGGCGATGAGATCGACGTCCGAGATGTGGTGACGGGTCAACGCAAACGGGGCGTGCTCGACGAGGTCAGCCCCGGTCACCGACTCGGTTACACCTGGTGGCCCGAGACTGCACCCGAAGACGCAACCCGGGTCGCGATCTCGATCGAGCCCACTCGAGCTGGCACGAGAGTGACCGTGGTAGAGAGCCGACCGCGAGCGGCAACGGCAAGCATCAGTGGTGCACCCAGTACGAAAGCCGCGATCCGCACAACGCAGATAACAGCTGATTGGTTGTGGCGAAAAGCGCTGTTGACGATTTCGTGCCGGACACTGCAATTCGCCGGGCACGGCGGAGGTCCGCGTGGTCAATGATGTCTTTGGCGCACTGAGTGATCCGACTCGGCGTCACCTCTTCACGGAGCTCGCTCAGAGCGGTCCGCTGACCGCCACCGTGTTGGCCGCGGATCTGGCGATCAGCCGCCAGGCAGTAGCCAAGCATCTGGGGGTGCTACACGAGGCGGGCATGGCCACCCATACCCGAGTCGGTCGAGAAACCCGCTACGAGGCATCGCTGGAACCGCTCACCGAGATTCAGTCCTGGATCCAGTCCGTCGAAGGGCAATGGACGGCTCGTCTGGGGGCGCTTGCCACTTCGTTGGAGGCCAAGCCGGACTGATCAATACTCGGCTCGTGCAGGCGGCAGGCCCAGAATCGCTTCGGCGGTCCGTCGGCCCGAGAACATGGCGCCCTGGAGCGATCCGGTGTCTCGGTGGTCGCCACACACCCAGCGACCATCGCTCAGATGCACACGCTGGCGAGGTTTCAGCGGCGGCGCCTGCTTGGGTTGCCCGTGCTCGATGCGATCAACCCGCAACGTGGTCCAGCCGTCTACTTGGTCTCCGAACCATTCGTTGAGTTGGGCACGGGCTTGGTCTTCGAGCTCGGCCGACAGCGTGCCGGGGCATGCTGCCGCGATGAGATGGCGGCCGGCGGGTGCATAGCTGGGCGCCACGTTGGTCATCACCGCCACATTGATCACCGGGCCGCTGTTCGTTCCGTCGAGGATGATGGAACGGCTCGTTGTTGGTGGGATGTCGGCGCTGAACCACACACACGAAACCGGATTCGAACCCGGATCCGCCATGCGGTCGATGAGCTTGCTTGCCGCCGGCCCGTCGGTGGCGATCACCACATCGGCGGCGTTGACCGCGCCCTCGGCGGTCTGGACCTGCGTCGACGAGGCCGCAGTGACAGGCGTGTTCAAGATCACGCTGCCCGCGGGAAGCGTGGCCGCCAGCTGATCGGCGATTGCACCGATGCCCAGGCTCGGCACGCCGGTATCGCCCTCGCTGAGACACCGAAAGATGATGTCGAACATGCGACTCGACGTACCCAGGTCGCGGTCGAGTTGGATGCCGCTGAAGAGTGGGCCGAACAGCCGGGCCACGGCGCGGTCGCTGAACCCGAGTGATTCGAGCCGTTCCGCGGTGGTTTGTTCGGGTTTGCCGAACAGGCGCCGAGCTTCGCCGCGCCGTACCTTGGTGCGCAAGCGAAGGACGCGCAGCTTGTCGGCAAATGGCAGCACCGGACTCTTGATGGTCTCGATCAATGCCCCTCGATCGCGGAAGGGGTCGCCGAGTTCGTACCCCTGACCGTCGATCCAGGAGACTGCACCCGGGTTGAACATGTGCATCTCGAGTGCGGCCAGGTCGATCGTTCGCTGCACCTCGGGATACGACGTGAGCAATACCTGGAAGCCACGGTCGAGGCGGTAGCCGTCGACCAGATCGGTGCGCACTCGGCCGCCTACGCCGTTGCTGGCTTCGATGAGCGCCACGGTCTGTCCGGCCTGAACCAGGCGTCGGGCGCACGAAAGCCCCGCGACACCGGCCCCAACAATGGCGGTGTCGACCGAGTCGGGCAATTGCACAGGCACCCCATGAGACTATTCGCGCCGGGTGCCACTTCGGTACCGGCCCTCAAATCCTGCATTAGCGGCGCAGATCGGCGACCTCGGTCGAGGTGAGCTCGCGGTGGGTGCCCGGCTCGAGGCCGTCAAGGGTGATCGAGCCGATGGACCACCGCACCAGTCGCAGGGTGGGATGGCCGACTGCAGCGGTCATGCGTCGGACCTGGCGGTTGCGCCCCTCGGTCAGCTGCAGCTCGATCCACGAATCGGGGATGGACTTGCGAACGCGGATAGGCGCCGATCGCTCGGGTAGATCGGGCGGAGCATCGAGCCGTCGAGCCTTCGCCGGCAGGGTGCGCTTGCCCTTCACCATGACCCCAGATCGCAGGTCTTCGAGAGCCTTTGCATCGGGGATCCCTTCGACCTGGGCCCAGTAGGTGCGAGGTGTCTGGTGGCGTGGTTCGGTCAGAACAGTCCGTAGCAGCGTGTCTTCGCTGAGAATCAGCAACCCCTCGCTGTCGCGGTCCAAGCGACCTGCGCCGTAGACCGCAGGGAGATCGATGAAGTCCGCCAGTGTGGATCGAGGCGGATCTGCCCTGTCGCTGAACTGCGAAAGCACGTCGTATGGCTTCCAGAAGGCAATGGTGATCACTGTTTGCAGGGTATGCGACCGGCCATCGGCCACTACGCTTCTGTCGATGGTCGACGAAGCGCAGCAGATGAACGTGCATTGGCCCGACGTCCTCGCCGGGCTCGTGCAAGGCAACGACCTGTCACGCGACCTGGCCTACGACGTCGTGTCGGCCATGTTGGCCGGCCAGGTGTCCGACGCTCAGATTGCAGGGTTCTTGATCGGTATGGCCGCCAAGGGCGAGACCACCGAAGAGATCCTGGGAATGCGCGACGCCATGTTCGCGGTGTCGACCCCTCTGGATTTGCCCGCTGGCACCGTCGATATCGTTGGTGTGGGGGGTGCGCCCCGACGACAGGTTGCTGCGTTCAACGTGTCCACGATTGCTTCGATCGTGGCGTCCTCTGCGGGGGCGACCGTGTGCAAACACGGAAACCGCAAGGCCAGTTCCACGTCTGGCTCGTTCGATCTACTCGAAGCGCTGGGTGTGAACATCGAAGCGACTCCCGACGTGGTTGCTGGCGGTGTGGACAAGATCGGTCTGGGGTATGCGTTTGCCCGGGCACATCACCCGTCGATGCGTCACGTGGGCCCGGCAAGGGCCCAGCTCGGGGTGCCGTCGGTTTTCAACGTGCTTGGACCGCTGGCTCACCCCGGCCGGCTGAAGCGGCAGGTCGTCGGCGTTTCCGATGCCGCCCGCGCCCAACAGATCGCCGACGTGGTGGCGGGCTCCGACGCAGACCTGGTCTGGGTGGTGCACGGTCACGATGATCTCGACGAACTGTCCCTCACCGGGCCCGCGAACGTCATCGAGGTGCGCAATGGTGAGCAAAGAGCCTTCACCCTGGATCCCGCCGATCTGGGATTCGTGATCGTCGAGCCCGACGCCATCAAGGGTGGCGACGCAGCGACCAACAAGGCTCTGGCCGAGAAAGTGTTTGCTGGCGAAGCGTCGCCAAACCGCGACATGGTCGTGCTGAATGCAGCCGCTGGCTTGGTGGTGGCGGGTGTGGCCGGCGATATCGCTCAGGGCGTCGACATGGCTGCGGCCACCATCGACGACGGCGGCGCGGCCGCCAAACTCGACGACCTGATCAGGCATACCAATCTCTAGCCCAGAGATGAGCACCGCCCGCAGCGAGCAGGCTGCCTCCGACGAACTCGCCGCCGAACGCAGGGTCATAGACCGGATCGCGGTGGTGCGCGAGGCGCAACTCGAGACAATCGCCGCCCGAGCCTCGCGCCTGGCCGATGAAGCCGCCGCCATGACCGAAGACGGGCTGCGCGACATCTTCGACGAAGACGACGACCCCGATGCGGCGGTGCAGGCAACGTTTGTGCGCGAAGGCGCCATGTACGCCATGGCGGCGGCAAAGCGCTTTGCCGAGGTCGATGCCATTGGCGACGCGCCGGCATTTGGTCGGATCACCGACGAGAGCGGTGAGCACCTGTACGTCGGCAAGTGCAGCGTGATCGACAGCGACGCCGTGCTGCTGGTCGACTGGCGAGCCCGCGCTGCGATCCCGTTCTACCGGGCTGCTCCACTGGAGCCGCTGGGGGTGGTGCATCGCCGCCATCTGCACTACTCAGCCGCATCGGCGCCGCCCCGTGAATTGGTGGGTTATAGCGACGAGGTCTTCGACACCGACCGGCTCGAGACCACGACTGGCCTGCAAGGCGAAGCGGCGTTGTTGGCGTCGTTGGAAACCGACCGCACCGGGCAGATGTCGTCGGTGGTGGCCACCATTCAGGCCGAACAAGATGCGGTTATCCGGGCCGACCCCAACGAACCGCTGCTGGTACAGGGCGGTCCTGGGACCGGCAAGACGGTGGTGGCGTTGCACCGTGCCGCGTACCTGCTGTACGACCAGCGCCAGGCACTGGCCGAGAACGGCGTGCTGATTGTGGGCCCCAGCACGCATTTCCTGGCCTACATCAGTGAGGTGCTGCCATCGCTCGGTGAGACCGGCGTGGTGTCGGCGGTGCCCGCTCAGCTGTACCCGGGCGTTCGCAAAGGGCTCGTCGAATCAGCCGAGGTGGCACAGATCAAGGGGCAGAGCGAGATGATTGCGCTGCTCGCGAACTCGGTCCGGAATCGGCAGATTCGCCCAACGCAGGATCTTCTTGCTTGGTACGGCTCGGACCGGGTGACCATGCCGGCCAAGGTCCTGGCCGCGTGCTTCGACACCGCGCTTCGGCTGCCAAGCCACAACGAGGCAGCGGACCGCTTTCGCATGTCGGTCATCGAAGCATTCGCCGAGCAGGTGTATAGCAGAGCGTTCGACAACTACGCCGAGGCCTACCGCTCGTTCGCGGCATCGCCGTCACTCAAGATCTTCCTGTTGCGCCACTGGCCAACCCTGACTCCTGAACAAGCACTGAATGATCTGCTGGGCTCGCCCGCGCTGTTGCGAAAGGCCGCTGTCGGCACGGGTCTCACCCGGCAGCAGGTATCGCTGCTGGGTCGAGAACGGATCGATGAGGTCGACCTCGACGACTCACGATGGAGCGATGCAGATATCCCGCTGCTCGACGAACTCTGGCACTTGGTCGGCGGGCTGCCGTCGGCGATGGCCGAAGAAGACCGTCAACGGGTACGAGATGCACGCGACGAGTTCGAGATCGCCGCCATGCAAGATCAGATGCTCGAAGCCGACGATGGTGAGTCACCAGGCGACACCGAGATCGACGAAGTCCCGTCGGGTTTGGTGCTTCCGCCGCCACCGATTCGCGGCAACCGTGTCTGATTCCGGTAATGAGCCCTATCCATTCGAGTCCGACGACGACATCGAGATCCGCGAGCTCGACCTCGACGATGTCGATGCTCTCGGCGACAAGCGCATCACCGTCAGCGATCTGGCCGGCGAGAACGAGTCATGGCGCTATGGCCATGTGATTGTCGACGAAGCGCAGGATCTCACTCCGATGCAGTGGCGCATGATCATGCGCCGAGTCCGTGGCCGATCGTTGACCATCGTTGGCGATCTGGCGCAGCGGTCGGCGTCGACTGCCGAGCGCTGGGAGGATTTGCTGCCGCCAGAGCTCGCCGAGGCTCGACGCCAGGATCTCACCGTCAACTACCGATCACCAGCAGAGATCCACGAGCTGGCCGTGGCCGTGCTGGCCGACTTTGCGCCGTCGATAGCGCCGTCGGTGGCCATCCGAACCTCGGGTTTCGTACCCGAGTTTCATCACGTCGACGATCTCACGCCTGACCTCGACCCCTTGATCGATCGAGCGTTGACCGATGTTGGTGGTTTGGTGGCGGTTATCGCAGAGTCACCAGGTGCGCTTGATTCGGCGCACCACCAAGACGACGTCGACATCGGACGGGTGCGATTTCTCACGCCGAACCAGGCCAAGGGACTGGAATTCGATGCTGTGGTACTGGTCGAGCCAGCCAAAATCTGGACGAGTAGCGGGGGAGCAGCCCAGCTCTACATTGCGCTGACTCGCGCTACCCAGAGGCTCTCGATCGTGCACACCCGAGACTTGCCGGAACCCCTCCTGTCTCACTGATCCGCGAACGCGCTGCGCGCTCGGTTTGCGCGCCCCGTATTGCCTGATAGCCTCACCTGGCTACTTCAGCAACAGCAATACATATCAGTAACATGACCAACACCACCCCCATAGCGAACAATTCGCGGCGCTCGTCAGCTCCTCGGAGGCATCTCGCCGTCGCAGCAGGTTTGGTCGTTGCCCTGGTCATCGGTTTAGGTCCTGCAAGCGCGCAAGAAAGCATCGATGACGCTCGCGAGCAGCGAGAAGACGCCCGCGAAGAAGAGCTGCAGGCCCGGGCGGCACTCGATGTGCTCGAGGCCGAATGGGAAGACGTGGAAGCGGCCTTCCAGGCCGCCGACGAACTTGTGCAGATGGCCGAGAGTCGAGCGGTTGCGGTGCAGGCCCAACTCGACATGGCTCACCTGCGTCTGCGTCAGACCGAAGTCGGCATCGAGTGGGCCGAGTACGACAGAGAACTGGTGGGCGAGCAGCTCACAGATCTGGCGATCCAGGAGTACCTGGGTATGCAGAGCGAAGAAAGCGTGCTGGCCATCGATGACCTGAACGAAGCCATGACTCGAAACACGGTGCTCGACGTCGTGCAAGGCGCTGGCTACGACGTGATCGACACCGCTCGCGCCGCTGCCGACCGGGGCGAAGAACTGAAGGCACAGGGCGAATTCGAGCTGGCTCAAGTCGAACGTCTCGAACGAGAGCTCGAGGCCGAACGAGACGAACTCGACGCGGCACTGGCGGTGCGCGCCAAGGCTCGCGACGCGTTGGACTCTCGCCTCGACGAGTGGGAAGACGTCATTGCCGAGTGGGAGAACATCGAGCAGGACTTGACCGACTTCATTCGGGTCGAGACGCAGAAGGCCGATGCCACCAGTGCGCTGAACGCCGCTCAGTCGGCCGAGGGTTACACCTGGCCGACCGCCGGTGGTATCGGCTCCTACTTCGGCTATCGGGTGCACCCCATCCTGGGCTACAGCCGCTTGCACGGTGGGCTTGATATCGGTGGCGCATGGGGCCAGCCGATCTGGGCCGCTAAAGAGGGCGTGGTCATCATGGCGCGAGTGAACGGCGGCTACGGCAACACGATCATCATCGACCACGGCAACGGCCTGGCGTCGCTCTATGGCCATCAGGCCAGCTTCGAAGTGCGGGAAGGCGACTACGTCGAGACCGGCCAGCACATCGGCAATGTGGGTTCCACCGGCCTGTCGACCGGCCCGCACCTGCATTTCGAAATCCGCCGAGACGGCTCGGTCATCGACCCATTGCCATTCCTGCCACCTCGGTAACGGTGGTGTTAGCTGAGCGAGTAGACGAAGCCAGCTTTGGTGCGCTCGTGTTGGTGGAACAGACCGAGCGGCCGAAAGCAGTACGCAATGCGTTGGGCAACATCTCGGGAGACACCAGCGGCTGCAGCGAGGTCGGCAGTGGTGAAGCGTGGTGGCAGGTCCTGGATCGGGATCAGGTCGAGTAGAGCTGTGGCGCCATCGAAACGATGGGTGCTGTGGACCTCGCGCAGCGATCGGTTCACGGTCCGATAACCGCCGCGGCCCCGACGAGCGTCGGGGTCGACGATCTGGGTCTTGTCGACCGATACGAGCACGGCCTCGATGGTCAGGTTCGGATGATCGATCAGCGTGGGCACGCTCACCAGCTCTTCGAACAGGCTGAAGATCGATCCACGTTTTGGCGACTTGCGAGGGTTCTTGCCTGGCCGATCCAAATAGGTGGCGACGGCGATCGGATGCACGAGCAGAATCTGATACTCAGACAACAGATGGTCGAGCTTCTTGCCCATCGAACCAAACGAGACCGTCTGGATCTCGATGAGCTGGTTGCCACGCTTGATGTCGATCACAAAGCGATCGAGCGGCACTTCGAACTCGTCGCCGGGTCGCGAGTACCGCTGCTTCAGCACCGCATGAAGAGACCCTTCATTGAGCGTGCCGATGTCACTCATGGGCGGGGGGCACACCGGCGAAGGTGGTGGGCACCGGGTTCACATGACCGTTCGGACAGGTGCGCAGGTCCTCGTTCTCGTTGTAGTCACGCATTGCGGCCGCCAGCTCGGTCTCGATGTTGTTGACATGGAAGGTGACCCGATGCGCTTCTTCGCCGCAGTTCTGGCAGAACCAGACCAGTGAGTCGAACTGGTCAGGATCACGAGGCCGTTCGATGACAACACCCCAGGTGCCAGGGGGGCGCAACGGCGAGTGCGGCACATTGCCGGGCACCAACATGACCTGGCCCTCGTGGATCCAGTGCTCTTCGCGCCGGCCGTCGACCATCAGGTCGAGTCGCATCGAGCCCTCGAGTTGCATGAAGACCTCGTCGAACGGGTCGATGTGGAAGTCACTGCGAGCATTCGGGCCCCGGATGACCATGAAGATCTGATCGCTGTCTTTCCAGACCACCTTGTTCGACACCGGAGGCTCGAACGCGGCGGCATTGTCGACGATCCACTGCTGCAAGTCGAGTGGTCGAGCCGGTCGGGCCGTGGATGGTTTCTCGTCGGACATGTGAGCGTGCCTACCTATGCAGTCAATGCGACGACGAGGACGGCGATGAGCGCAAGAAACACGAGACAGCCCAGAAAGAGAGCGATCTTGTCGGCGATGGGGCGTCGCTTGATGGGCAATAGCGCATCTTCGATCGGCGCAGCCGGAATGGACTCGGTCACCGCTACCGGCGCAAAGTCGATACCAGGTGGATCGATACCGAAGCCGCCGCGATCGGTCCGTACCTTCTCGCTCCAACCAGCTCCGTCCCACCAACGATGGGAGTGGCGGCCGAAAGGATCGGCATGCCAACCAACCTGGCGAGTGTCGTCGCTCATTGGCTGCTCGGATCGGCGGTCGGCATGGCGACCACACTACATGGCCCTAATCGATGGCGGCAGGAGCCTTGAGCTGATCTGCGAGCTTGCGCACCACGTCGGCAATGGGGGGTGCCTCGTCGACACCGAGTGCTTCGAGACTGAAGAGGGCCGTTGTCACGTCGCCCTCGGCGGTGAGTTCGGCGGTGAGCTGCGAGGGGGCCCAGTCGTCACTGGCGATGGTGACCTGCAGCAGATTGGCGTCGCGGTCCGCGTAGCTCAGGTGCCCGATCTCGTCGGCCGCCTGGCACAGGCGCACGAACACATCGCCGGGTCGGGCGTGCAGCACCATCAGGCCCAGGCCGTCGTCGGGGGAGTCGTTGAACGGAAGCGGCACCAGGCCGTCTTGGGTCAGCGTGCGTAGCGCCCGAAATGCTGCCACCACCGCTTCGGTCTGCTCGTTGGAGGCACCGTCGGCGCCGGTGTCGGGGTGCGACGCCAGGAGCTGATCCCGGTATGCGCTGCGTACGTCGTCCCAGCTACACGGCGGGTTCAGTCCAAGCACGGCGAGTGCGTTTACGACCTCCACGCTCGGAACGGTACCGCAAGCGCTCGTGCATGGTTCATCCGAACAGGAACAGGCCAAAACGAAGCATCGGTCACCGGTAGGTCCGAAGAGCAACCGGTGACCGACCATCCCCCCGAATGATGTCAGCTTTGCTGTTGGGTCAGACGAAAGCTGATGCGAAGATCAGTGACACGATAGTCATCACCTTGATCAAGATGTTCATGGCTGGACCAGAGGTGTCCTTGAACGGATCACCAACAGTATCGCCGATGACGGCGGCTGCGTGGGCGTCGCTGCCCTTGCCGCCATGGTGGCCGGCTTCGATGTACTTCTTGGCATTGTCCCAGGCGCCACCGGCGTTGGACATGTAGATGGCCAGGGCGAAGCCGCTGACCAGTGAACCGGCCAGGAAGCCGCCGAGTGCGTTGACATCGATGAAGCCGATGACAAGTGGCACGATGATGGCAAGGCCACCGGGGATGACCATTTCCTTGAGCGAGGCTTCGGTCGAGATGGCAACACAGCGTGCCGAGTCGGGCTTGACGCCCTCTTTGCCTTCACGCAGGCCGGGAATCTCTCGGAACTGGCGGCGGACCTCTTCGATCATGGCCGCAGCCGCACGGCCAACGGCGTCGATCGTGAGTGCAGCGAACACGAACGGCAACATGGCGCCCAGGAAGAGACCGATGAAGACTTCGACGTTGCCGATGTCGAGGTTCAGGCTCTCGGCCGGGTTGGCCGCAGTGATGGCTTGGTCGAAGCTGGCGAACAAGGCCAGCGCAGTGAGAGCGGCAGAGCCAACAGCGAAGCCCTTGGCGACAGCTGCGGTGGTGTTACCCAGTGAGTCGAGCGAGTCGGTGACTTCGCGAACCGATGGATCGAGTTCGGCCATTTCGGCGATACCGCCGGCATTGTCGGCAATGGGGCCGTAGGCGTCGACGCCAACGACCACACCGGTGGTGGCAAGCATGCCAATGGCGGCGATGGCAACGCCGTAGATGCCGGCTTGCTGGGAGTCTCCGAGTGCTTGTTGGCCGGCCCAGTACGAGGCGCCCACCGCAGCAGCGATGAGCGTCACCGATGCGCCTACCGACATCATGCCGGAGCTGATGCCCTTGAGAATCACGGTTGCTGGGCCGGTTTCAGTCTGCGATGCAATCTGCTTCACGAACGGGTACTCGTCGCTGGTCCAGAGTTCGGCGACCTTGCCGATCATCCAGCCAGCAGCGAGGCCGAAGACCACCGCGAGGGGGATACCCCAGCGGGCGCTGTCGTCGAACACCGCGAAGCCACCGGCGAATACGCCGACCACGGCGATGAGCATGGCGACGTTGGTACCCATGTGCAGTGCATGCGAAAGATCTTTGATCTTGGATGACTCGCCACTGCGCACCATGAAGCTGCCGATGATCGAGCCGATCATGCCGACAAAGGCGACAACGAACGGGAACAAGATCAGGTCGAGTGTGCTGGCATTCTCTGGACCCCAGCCGCTCGCCACGGCGAAGGCGGTGAAGGCCATTGGAGCAATGATCGAACCGCTGTAGCTCTCGAACAGGTCAGCGCCCATACCGGCGACGTCGCCGACGTTGTCTCCTACGTTGTCGGCAATGGTGGCCGGGTTGCGTGGGTCGTCTTCGGGGATGCCCGCTTCGACCTTGCCGACCAGGTCAGCACCAACGTCGGCTGCCTTGGTGTAGATACCGCCGCCAACACGGCTGAACAGTGCAATAGAGCTTGCGCCCAGCCCAAAGGCGGTGATGATCTCGAATGATTCGACCGCGGTGTCGCGTGGCGCCCACTCGACGAACAGCAGGTACAGGAAGCTCAGACCGAGCAGGCTCAGGCCAGCAACGGAGAAGCCCATGACGGCGCCGCCCTTGAATGCCAGAGGCAGTGCTTTCTGCGGGCCCTCGATGGCGGCGTTGGTGGTACGAGCATTGGCCATGGTGGCCACCGTCATGCCCGCCCAGCCGGCGCTGGCCGACAGGATTGCACCGATCACGTAGCTGACTGCCGAGAGCGGGTTCAGCAGAATCGCGATGAGCACGATCATGATCACGACGAATCCAGCAACCCAGGTGTATTCCTTTTTCAGGAAGGCCCGGGCCCCATCTTGGATCTCTTTCATCAGGTACTGCATCCGTTCATTGCCCGGATCAGCCGCCTTGACGACATTGAAGAAATAAGCAGCCAGGGCGAGTGCTGCTACAGCACTACCTCCGGCTAGGTACGGAATGGCGTCCACGTTGACGTTTCCCTCTCGCGTCGTGGTTACAGCGACCGGATGGTATTGCCCACCCGCCCGAGACGCAATGTAATGCTTGGAGTTTGTTTAGCCGCGATTCCTGCGCGACTTTCCGCGGATTGTTGTTGTGTAGCGCGCGTTCTAGAGTCAGCGGTGATGTCGGGTTCACCTGATCGAGATGCCGTTCGCCGATCAGGCCGAGCCGCACGCCATGCCATCGTCGGTGCAGAACGGGTCGCACGGGAACAGTCTCTTGTGGGTCACCTCGGCTCACTACAAGCCCTGGCGCTGCCAACGATCGGGGTCTTCGTGGCTCACGACGGCGAGCCCGATCTCACCCCACTCGTCCAGAAGTTGTGGCAGCGAGGCCAGGACATTGCCCTGCCCGCGCTCGAAGACGATCCCGCAGATCACACCATGCACTTTCGCAAATGGAGTAGTGACGTGGAGCTCGAAAGCGGACGCTACGGCATTGCTGTTCCGCCGCTTGCCGACTCGTCGGTCGTGCGACCGGATTGCGTGCTGGTCTCACTTGCGGCGTTCGACGCCATGGGTAACCGCATGGGTCGAGGTGGCGGGTTTTTCGACCGCTATCTGGCAGGCGCGCACTGCCAGATCGTCGGTGTGGGGTTCGAGCCGCAGCGCGTCGCTCGTGTGCCGACCGAGAAGCACGACGTGATCATGCCGATCTTGGTCACCGATCTCGGTGTTCGGTTCCTTTCGTGACTGCTCGCATCGCCGTGAGAAACACCCCCGAAAGCCGACGCATTTGCACTGTGACCCGCAAGGATGGGGGTCGTGCGAGTAATCGTTGTAGGAGCCGGCGAAGTCGGTACCCATGTGGCCCAGTTGCTCACCCGTGAAGGCAGCGATGTCACCGTCATCGAAGCCAACGCAGATCGCATCGCCCAAATCGACAAATTGCTCGATGTTTCGATCGTGCACGGCAGTGCAACCGACCCCGAGGTCATGCGCGCGGCAGGCATAACCGAAGCAGATCTCTTGGTCGCCGCCACGTCGAACGACGAAGTCAACCTGGTCGCATCGCTGCTCGCCAAACTCGAAGGCGTCGAACGCCGGGTGGTTCGGCTCGAAACCCCCGGCCTGCGCGGCAGCCGGGCGCAGCGGCTGCACGAAGCCGTCGGCGCCGATGTGGTCATCGACCCCGACGATGCGGTTGCCCGCGAGGTGCTCGACCTGTTGGCCTACCCAGGTGCTATCGAGATCGCGCGTCTGGCAGACAACGAAGTGCTGATGATCGGCGCCAGCCTGGGAGAGAGCGCACCGTTCATAGGACAAACGCTCAGCGAGATAGCAGCGCGCTATGACCCGGACTGGGACTTCATCGTGTGCACCATCACCCGCGACAACAAGACCATCGTGCCTCGCCGGGATCACAAGTTGCAGGTCGGCGACAACGTGCGCGTTGTGTGTAAGACACGGGCGCGGGGCGACGTGATGCGACAGCTCGGTCTCGACACGAGCGAAGCGCACCGCATCATGGTGCTCGGCGGCGGACGTACTGGCGAGATTCTCGCTCGAGCGTTGGTCTCCAAAGGCCATGTCGTAACCATGATCGATCGCAGCGAGCGACGAGCACGAGAGCTGGCCGACGAACTCGATGGCGTGCTCGTTCTCCTTGGTGACATCACCGACGCATCACTTCTCGAAGAAGAAGACGTTGGCAGCTACGACGCCGTCATTGCCCTGACAGGCGAAGACGATGCCAACATTCTGGCCTGCTTGTTCGCCAAGAAGGCGGGGGCCAAAGAGACCATTGCGGTGTTGCATCGTCTCGAGCTTCGTCATCTGTTGCGCGACGCTGGCGTTGACGTAGCCATCTCACCACGAACCGCAAGCGCGAACGAAGTGCTTCGCACTATGCACGGTGGGGTCACCGCCGTGGCAACATCACTCGATGATGACATAGAGATCTACGAGGTCGAAGTCGGTCACGGCTCGGCCGCAAACGGCAAGAAGATCGCCGACCTCGGCCTGCCTCACGACACGCTGATCGCTGCGATCGTGCGAGATGGTAAGCCGCAGATCGGCCGGGGCTACTCCGAACTGCAAGCGTTCGACCATGTCGTGTTCGTGGCGCACGGCAAAGATGTCGATCGCCTCAGCCGGCTCTTCTCCGGTTCCTGACCCGGCAGCCGATCGCTGTCGAAACCGTCCGCCACGCACCCGCCATGAAGACCACGACCACATCCGAGACCTTCTCGGACACACGCCGTGGTGTTGCTCAGCCGATCGGCGTGTACGGCAGCACTACTGGACTGGCACTCGGCCTGTCGGGAGCGATGCTGGCCATCAGCGCCATCTTCGCCATTGGTGACAGCATTCGTGACCTGATCGTGCTCGGCGTGGCTGCAATCGTCTGTGGGCTGGCGGGCGCAACGTTGCTGCGACGTCCGTTCTCGACCACGGCGTTGCGACCGGTGGCAACGATGACTGCTGTCGTGTGTGGCTTCATCCTGGTGGCGGCGATTTCGACCGTCGTCTACCTGGCGACAGGTTCGATCGGGCGTGTCGACGATGCGCTCTATGAGTCGGTGGCTGGTGTGAGCACGAACGCACTCACGATCTTCGATGATCCAGCTGATCTGGGTACTGGTGTTCTCGTTTGGCGGTCGGCCACCCAATGGCTCGGTGGCATCGGCGCCATCGCCCTTGCCGTTGGTCTCTTGCCATTCATCGGCGGCTCTCGCGAGCTGGCCGGAGGCCCGCAACGCCGAGCACGAAGCCGCGACGCGCTCGCCACCCGACCCATGCAAGCCATTCGGCGGGTGGGCACGATCTATTGCATCGTCACCGGCGTTGTCGCCGTTGTCCTGTTCGTCGTCGGCATGGGTCCCGTCGACGCGGTGGCTCATGCTCTGTCGACAGTGTCTACGGGTGGGTTCTCGACTCACGCCGACTCGATTGGTCACTTCGACTCGGTCGCCATCGAGGCAGTGCTGGTTGTTGCCATGCTCGGCGCCGGGTCCTCGGTCGCCTTTGCCTGGTTGCTGTGGCGCCGCAAGATTCGTGAGACTCGACGCGCCTTTGAACTGCAGGTCTTCCTGGCGGTGGTCGCCGCCGCGACGCTGTGGATCTGGTGGTTGCGCAATGACGCCGATATCGGCGCTTGGCGGGGTTTGCGCGAATCCCTGTTCACCGTCGTGTCGGTCATGACCACAACGGGCCACCGAATTTCGAACTGGGGAAGCTGGCAACCGGGCGCGGCCACACTCTTGTTGGTGCTCCTCGTGGTGGGTGGCACCGCTGGTTCGGTATCGGGCGGACTGCGGTGGATCCGCATCATCGGCATGGCGCAATTCGTATGGCGCGAGTTGCAACGCCAGCTGCATCCACGGTCGGTACGAACGGTGAAGGTCGGCCGCTCGACCATCAGCGAAGCGTCTGTCGATCGCATGCATGCCCAGATGGTCTATGTCATGACGTTGGGTGCTGCCGCATCGCTGGTATTGGCGCTGGCCGGCGAGGGCATCACCGAAGCCATCACGCTCACCATCAGTGCAATCAGCACCACCGGCCCCGGCTTTGGCGAGACGGCTGGAGTTGTTACCGCCGCCGACATGAGTCGACCCGAGCGAGCGGTGTTGATGCCGGTGATGCTGACCGGCCGTGTATTCATGTACCCGGCATTCGTTGCGGTTGGTGCTGGCGTCTCTCGACTGGCCAACACCCAACGTCTGCGACGCGCACCATGACCTTGAGCATCCGCACCGGACGAACCAACGATCGCGAAGGTTTCGTGAGCCGCAAGGCCCGCCATGGCTACGTGGCGGCGCCCACCGTGCATGTGGTGGGTCTCTCTCTACTCTTTCTGACCCCAGGCCTGTTGGTGGCACTGGCCATCGAGTGGGGCTCCACGACATCGCACGACGAATGGGCATTGGTGCTGGCACTGGCGGTTGCCGTCCTGGCTGGTCTGCTCCTGTGGTTCCCCACCTCGGTGGCTGGGGGACTGTCGACCCGAAGTGTCTTCTCCTCGGTTGCCTTCAGTTGGATTGCCTGCTCGATCGTTGGAGCAATTCCGTATGCCGCAGGTTCGATGTTCGGCTGGGCGCGGTTCGACGATGCACTGTTCGAAGCAGTCAGCGGCTTCAGCGCCACAGGCTCCACGGTGCTGAATGACATCGAACGCAATGGCGCCGGCATTCTCATGTGGCGCCAGATCACCCAGTTCTACGGCGGCATGGGCATGGTCGTTCTGGCGGTGACGGTGCTTCCGTTGCTCGGCGTTGGTGGCTTGTCGCTGATGTCGGCCGAAGCCCCCGGTCTTTCCACGGACCGACTGGCGCCGCGCGTGAGCGAGACGGCTCGCACCCTGTGGAAGATTTACCTGGGAGTCACGCTGTTGGTGGCTGCGCTGCTGTGGGCCGTGCCCGGTCCCAGCCTGTACGACGCGGTGGCCCATGCCCTGACCACGTCGTCTACCGGCGGCTTCTCGCCCTACAACTCGTCGGTCGGCCATTTCGATTCATGGCTGGTCGAGACGATCATCGTGTTCGGCTTGTTCATCTGCGGTGTCAACTTCACCCTGCATTACCGCGCTCTGCGTGGGGATGTAGCCGGCTACAAGCGGTCGCCCGACACACGCATGTACGTCTACATCACCGTAGCGGCAATCAGCTTTGCGACGCTGCTGAATTGGTTACAAGACGTTCGCGACACGCAGGGTCGACTTGTCGACAGCGGATTCACGGCGTCGTTGCGCGACTCGACATTCAATGTCGTGACCCTGGCTTCGAGCGGTGGCTTCGGGAATGCGCGTGGGGCCGACAGTTTGGGCAACTACGTGCTCTGGAGCCCGCCGCTGCAGCTGGTCCTGTTGCTGATCATGGTCATCGGCGGCAGCGCCGGTTCGACCGCTGGGGGCATCAAGGTTTTCCGAGCTCAGGTGGCGTTCAGCTATGCGGTACGAAGCGTGAAGAAGCTGCAACACCCCTCGAGAGTGGTGCCGGTCAAGCTCGGCCAGGCACCGGTGCCGACCGACAATGTGCATCGCATCATCGGCTTCTTGACCACCTTCTTGGCGATAACGCTGCTCGGCACGCTGCTCATCACGGCCACCGGCGCACCGTTCGAAGAATCGATCAGCGGTGCCATCTCGGCCATGTCCAATATGGGCCCGGCCCTGGGCGAGGCGGGCCCGACGTCGAATTTCTTGTTCTTCGAGTCGAGATTCGCTCGCGGGGTGCTGATGGTCTTGATGCTTGTCGGTCGGTTGGAACTCTTCGCCATGCTGCTCATGTTCGCCACGCCCGCAGCCTCGCTCCGCAACTGGTTCGCCAAGCATTAGCAGCGCCCCTATTCGTTCTGATCGCCGCCGCACCCCATCGAGAGGAGTTCGACAACCACGACCGGTGCGAACGTGTTCCGTCGGTGGGTCTACGGTTGAGCTGCTGGACGGCAGGGGGCCCGCATGGCAATCGGCGATCATGACTACATGGGTTTCGCGACATCTCACCCAGGCGCAGATGGACGATGGAGTTCGAGTCGTCGTGTTCACCGGCGAGGGCCGCGGCTTCTGGGCAGTGGTCATTGTTCCCGCCAAGGGCATTGCTTGAGCTATGGATGACTCTGGCGAGCGAGCCCTTCGTGTGCGGGCGGCCAACGCAGTGGCCCACACCCGTTCGCTCGCGTCGCGAGAGCCGGCATGGGGCAGCGAGATCCATCCATTTGCGGGTGGCTGGATGGTGCTGGCCGGCGCCGGGATGTACATCAACCAGGCCGTGGTCGCTGGCATCGACGAAGCACTCACCACAGACGATCTCGATCTGCTCATAGAGCGGAGCGCTGCCGTGGGGGTCGAGCAATGGGGTGCGATCTGGCCATGACCACGGCAGCCAGTGGGGGAGCGTCGCAGCGCAATCTCGAACGGCACGGCTTTGCGCCCGGCTTCACCATCCAGAGGTTCACTCTTGCTGGCGCCACTCGCCCTGGTGCCGTTGGGCAGGACATGGTGCGCACCGAAGCCTGAGTTCGGTGGTGATGGTGTGGCGGGTTTGCTCGTAGGCAGGTTGGTGGTCGTACTCCAGTAGGTCGTGCCGTCCGCAGTCGATGCAATGGCGGTCGCGTGCTTTCACGAGGCGCTTCTGGCGGCGGGTGGGGTGGCGGCGTCGGTTGGTGGCGTCGATGGGGTTGCCTTGGCTGTCGTGGACGAGTGCCCTGATGAAGGAGTGGGGGATGAGGTCGGCGATGACGCTGTCGGGGATGGGCGTTCCGTCGTCGAGTGTGTTGCCGTCGCCGGCTACATGGAGCACGACTTCGGTGTCGAGGTCGCCTGCACCGTCTGTCAGCAAGGCTCCGATGTCTTCGGGCTCGCTGTTGCGGTGGAGCCAGGCGGCGAGGGCGCGTCCGAGATCGGCTGCGGTGGTTGTAGTGGCGAGCTGCAGTAGTTCGTGCTCGTTCTCGGGTGTCGCCAGCCGAGTGAGCGCTCGGGCTTTGGAGTACGAGATCTGGCGGGTCCGAAGCGCGTCCGACAACGTCTTCGAGTCGGTCCGTCAACGGACGCGTGCTCGAGCCGGAAGTAACGGTGGAAACTTCGGGTGTGGCCATGCCACTCCTGGTTTGGGATACACAGGTGTCACATGTGAGGGGCGCTGTGCTGTCTGGAACTGATCCACTGAGAGCTGGCCAAGCCGACACGTTGATTTCTCACTTACACGCGCTGTAGGTCATTCTGCAAGCGTGGAGGCGAAGTATGCCGGTCGAGCTCCGCTCGACTTAAGCCTATTCGCGGGGTGTGACAATCTCGAGAGGAACGGCCGGATCACGACCAGAAATCCAAAGAAATCCGTCCCAGTCACGCGTCCGCAGCCGCCTGCTGCGCTACTCAATGAGCCACGTGGCCGGTAGATCAATTTGCCGGGTTCGGACGAGCTTGCGGTGGCGATTGGCGTTGCGGTTGTCGGGTACTCGATGAGGGCCGTGCTGTTGCGCGCACCACGCGCAGGACTGCGTGTTTACGAGCGCGGAAGTGTGGCGGGACAGTGGCGAATAGGGTCGACTGATGGAGACGTCGACGTTGCTGCTGGTCCACAGTCCGCTCGTCGGTCCGTCGTCGTGGAGACCGCTCGATGAAGTCGCTCGTGGTCGGGGCTTCGACGTCATTCGTCCAGATCTCACGGGAGTGGCCGATGCAGAAGCGCCCCAGTGGCAACACCTCGTAGACGTGTCGGTCCGTTCTGCCGTTGGTCGGTCTGACCTCGTGGCAGTCGGGATTCCCGGGTACTCGATGAGGGCCTGATTCATGCTTGGGGTGCGTTGCGGTATTGTCGTAACGTTCAAAGTGCCGGTCGGTTGGCTCTGTGGCGGTAAGGCCAACCCTGCCAAGTTCGACAAGTGCTGAAGGCGATCGCCAAGCTGAACGAGGACCAGACCGACACCAAGCACTACACCTACCGAGTCTCATGGTCCAGAGAGGATGGCGAGTACGTCGCAACCATTGTCGAGTTCCCGTCGCTGTCGTGGCTCCACGACAGGCCAACGGCCAAGACGCTAGAAGCCTTCAGGATCACCGACATATCATGCGAACTGTGGCGCGCGCCTCTTAGGCGGGAAGCCCGCCCCGCCGTTGGCCTTAGCCCTGGGCTCAGCCAGCCAGTGCGGTGGTCAGCGCGGCTCTGAACATGCCGGGGTCGGCTGAGCCGGTCATTTCGCGAATGGAGTGCATGGCGAGCTGCGGTGCGCCGACGTCGACGGTGTCGAGTCCGGTTCGTGCCGCAGT
>ENA-ORXM01002707-ORXM01002707.1-marine-metagenome-genome-assembly--contig:-NODE-2707-length-19730-cov-4.108075_pt1 | contig 19730 bp, 15 predicted proteins | sample MGYA00237867_ERZ511480 | MGnify/ENA primary metagenome ERZ511480 (study PRJEB26309, sample SAMN06266103) | marine metagenome | isolation source: Algal blade | place: United Kingdom:Sidmouth, United...
AGCGGTGCGCAATGATGATAGCGGTGCGGCCTTGCAAGAGTTTGGCAACGGCCTGCTCGAGCCGCCTTTCGGTTGCAGGGTCGAGCCGTGACGAGGGCTCATCTAGAATGACCAGTCCAGGATGACTTAGAAAGACTCTGGCAAACGCTAAGAGCTGCGCCTCGCCCGCAGAGAGGCTCGAGCCGCCCCCATCTAAAACCGTATCGAGACCCGCTTGCAGTGTTTCCAACCAATCCAGCAAACCCAAATCAGCCAAGACGCCGAGAATCGTTTCATCAGAAATCGTTTTGTCGAAAAAGGTCAGGTTATCGCGCACGCTGGCGTGAAACAGTTGCACCTCTTGCGTAACCATACCGACCCGCCCGTGCAACTGTGCTGGCTGAGCGTCGCGAATGTCTACGCCACTTAGCCGAACGTGGCCCACCGTCGGGTCGTAGAACCTGAACAGCAGGCGCGTTAGCGTTGTCTTGCCACTGCCTGTACGCCCGAGCAAGCCAAGCACGGTGCCAGGTGTCAGTTGAAACGAAATGTCTTGTAAAACAGGCTTGTCGTCGTAGGAAAAAGAGACGCCCTCAAACGACACGGCCTGCGCACCTTTGGGCAAATCAAGCCCCTTTGCTTTGGGCAAAGCATTGACCGTTTCAAACAACATCCCCACCCGCCCAATACTCGCCGCCGCCTTTTGCAACTCTTGCAGTTGCCGCGTAATCTGCTCGATGGGCGCACGCAGCATAAGCATGTACTGAAAAATCAGATAGCCCGTCCCGATGGTAATATCGCCGCGCAACACCAGATAAATTGCCACACCGAGCGTCGCCACATCACCGACGATAAACAGACCATAGCTCGAGAGCCAAATAATCATCCGCATAAGCCAGGCGCGGCGCGTATCAAAGTAAAAAACGCGCATCGACTGAACAAAGCGCCGCATCGAATGCTCGCCGCCGCCGTTCGCCCGAATGTCTTCTAAACCTGCCAAGCGCTCTTCGATAAAGCCGTAGTGCTGGGCACTCGCCTCGCGCTCGAGCTTGGTCGAAGGCACCCCGACTTCACGCGTTTTAGTTAGAACCAGCATTACCAAAATCGTGAAAACGCTAAGCATCAGGCCCGCCAGGGGGGTCTCGAGCCAGAGCAGCGTCAAAATGCCAACCAGCATCAGCCCTGCCCCGATAAGTCGCACGGAAAACTGCGAGAAGAAGTTGGATAGCGCGGTCACGTCACCGTCGATGCGCTCAATCATCTCACCGGAATTACGCGCCGTGTGAAACCCCATGTCGAGCCTTAAACAGTGCTCGGCTAAGTCACGCCGCATGTAGTTGGTCGCGGTCCAGCCAACATCCGCCCCAAAGTACGTCGCACCCGCACCTAGAATCTGATTGACAAAGGCCACCACCAAATAAATAATTGCCGCACGCACAAGCAGTTCCGTCGCCCCGCCCTGCGTTGCCGTGTCGATGAAGTAACGCAAAATTTGTGGCACGAGTAGTTGCAGGGCAATACCGACCAGGAGCAACACTGCCATAAGCGCCGCCTTGCGCCACTGCGGTTTCAGGTAGCGCCCAAGCAAATTTAAATAAGTTGAGAGTGCCACAGGTGCATCTTTTGATTTTTCGGATTCAGCCTGATTCGGACTATCCTCGTTCATGTTCACTCCGCTATGTTTAAAGAACCTTTTGCTTTAAAGTCGTCCACGGCTCTTAGCAAGAGTGCAAGAAAAAGACCGTGGGTGTTTGGTTTCGCCCACGGTCGTAAGTAGTAAAAATTATCCTACGAGCAGGCAGACCTCTCCCATGACGCGCCGAGCGTACCACCGGGGGTACGAAGACGACCAATCAGTAAATAAAGAGGGGTTTTCTTCACGCGCCTGCTCCTTTGAAAAGTTCACTTTGAAAGTGACTTTGTCTACCTTAGAGGAAAGGGAAGGATGTTGTCAAGCTTTTACAGCTACATCTTTTTTAGTGAACTGCACTGTAAACACGCTGCAACCACTGCGCGTAAACGCTAGCGAAGTCTATCAAATCAATAACAGAATGTGATGTAATAGTTACTTCAACATTGCCATAATAAAAATCGATATAACCGTTAGAGTAGTCTGACTCGACCATATAAGCCCGCTCACCAATATCTGCAACATCAACAACTTCAGAACCTTCTTCTTTTGCTTGAGCAACTTTCTCAGCAAATCTTTTTCGCAACTTTTTATTATCTTCAAAGACGTATACGTAAACGATTAGAGAACCCTTGCTATCAGTAAGATAGTAAAAAGGGCTAGCTGCGCTCACAATACCTCGCTGCTTCAAGACCTCGATTAGTTGAGATGGTTGAGCGTTATTTGGACTGTTGGTTTCTACGAGAAGATCGACATCTATTTCAGAGATATCGCTGTACATATATTTAGGCAGAATATAGGAAGAGGCACTAGAAGGTTGAGCAAATCCAGAGGCGCTTATTAGGCAAAATATCAGTGTGGTAATAATTTTTGCTAGAGAAGTACGGCGTAGCATAAGCTCGAGCTTACTTCTTTACGGCTCGAGCCTCAATAAATTTTCCCACCCCGTTATCAGGCAACCTCGAGAGCTGAGCGTTACCAGAACCGCAATAACTGATTTACCTTCTTTAGCATCTGCTAGAGCAGTGTCAGCAGTAAACAAACTTAGACTCTTGAACCCTATTCCAGACAGACAAAGCACATCAGTATGTTATCTCGCAACAAAAAGTGTGCTATTTTAAATAAAGATATGATGCTTTTTTGAAATTTTCTTAACCTAAATTGGAAGGTAATAATGCGCATAACAGTCAATCTAGAAGATGATAAAATTAATGAGCTTTTGCGTCTTACCGACACAAGCAACAAAAACCATTCCATCCGTATTGCTATTGACGACTTTATACGGCGCGAAAAGATGAAGGAACTCGCTAGCTACATGGGTAAGGTCGAGGTAATGGGTAATGACGAGATTGAGGCGCTGGAAGCCAGTGAACTGTGACTCAGTTGGTGCTGATAGATACCTCAGCCTGGATCAGCTTTTTTCAAAAACGTAACGATGTAGCGCAAGTGGTGCAGTCTCTTATATTAAACAACCGCGTTGCTCGCTGCGGCATGGTGGAACTCGAGCTTAGGTTGGGGTTTAAGCACGATGAGTCAGCGTTGCTCAGTCTATTTATGAGTTGTACTGACTTGAGCACGACATCGGCTGATTTTACCAAAGCAGGTGAGGTTTTAGGAAAGCTAAGGCGGGGTGGGCGCACGCTGCCTGCATCAGATGGACTTATCGCCGCTATCGCAGTTCGGCACGGTGTCCCGTTACTAGCAGATGATACACACTTTGACTATTATCCTAAATTAAAGCTTTTTAGGGAATAGCGGAATAACCATGAGAGACGCAAATGCGCCCCTCTGAATCAAAATCACTAGTACTGCGAAGTGGTTTACCCAAGGCTCGAGTTCCTCTAAAATCTATTCATTATCCCACGACTTCGAGCGCTCGAGCGCGTCATGCCACCTATCGGTCAGCTCTTTGCGTTTACTCTCTTCCATTTGCGGCTCGAAACGCTTTTCCTCTTCCCACAGCGCCTCAATCTCATTCTGGTCTTTCCAGAAATCTACGGCGAGACCAGCTAAATAAGCAGCACCTAAGGCTGTCGTTTCAGTAATTTTAGGTCGCACGACTTCAACACCTAAGGTATCGGCCTGAAATTGCATAAGCAGGTCATTTTTCGACGCGCCGCCGTCCACACGGAGTTCTTTTAGCTCTGTGCCGCTGTCGGCTTCCATCGCTCGAGCTACGTCGTTGACCTGATAGACGATGCCCTCGAGTGCCGCCCTGGCAATATGCCCCGCCGTGCTGCCCCGCGTCAAACCGACAATTGTGCCGCGCGCATACTGGTCCCAGTGGGGTGCGCCCAGTCCAGCAAAGGCGGGCACCAAATAAACGCCGCCGTTGTCATCCTCACTTTGAGCAAGCTTTTCAACGTCTTCAGCGTTGCGAATAATACCCAGACCGTCGCGGAGCCACTGCACGACAGCCCCCGCAATAAAGATGCTGCCCTCGAGGGCGTAGTCAACTTTGCCGTCAAGTTGCCAGGCGATAGTAGATAGCAATTTGTTCTCCGACTTAATAGGCTCTTGGCCCGTGTTCATTAGAAAAAAACAGCCCGTACCGTAAGTATTTTTGCCCTGTCCCTTCTCGAAACAAGCTTGACCAAATGAGGCTGCTTGCTGGTCCCCTGCGATACCCGCAATCGGAACATCCGAGCGGAGTTGCCCCTGATTGGCGTGACCGTACACTTCGGACGAAGACTTGACTTCCGGTAGCATTTCAATAGGAATGTTGAGGATATCCAGAATCTCTTCATCCCATTTAAGCTCACGGATGTTGTACATCATCGTGCGGCAGGCGTTACTTACGTCGGTGACATGAACCTCGCCGCCCGTGAGTTTATAGATAAGCCAGCTGTCAATCGTGCCGAAACGCAATTTGCCCGCCTCGGCTAGTTTGCGTGCGCCGTCTACATTGTCTAGAATCCAGGCAAGCTTGCTACCTGAAAAATAAGCGTCTAAGACGAGGCCCGTTTTGTTTTGAAAGGTTTCCTCGAGACCATCCTCTTTTAGTTTGTCGATAAAGCCTGAGGTGCGTCTGTCTTGCCAGACAATCGCGTTATGGACAGGTTCGCCTGTTTCGGCGTTCCAGACAACGGTTGTCTCACGTTGGTTGGTGATGCCTATGGCTTCGATATCTGATGAGGCGATATCGGCTTCGGCAATCGCCTCGGAAATCACGCCTGATTGGGTTGACCAAATCTCCATCGGTTTGTGCTCGACCCAGCCAGGCTTGGGGAAAATTTGTTTGAACTCTTTTTGGGCGACGCCTTTAATCTCGCCATCGTGTCCAAAGACGATGGCTCTCGAGCTAGTCGTACCCTGGTCTAAAGAAATAATGTACTTCATTTTTTACCTCCATTTACTCGTTATGATTGCTACGCTAAATGTTACTGACCTGCTAGAAGGCTCACTGCGGCTTTACTAACCTGGGGGGAATAAAAATGCGTAGGTCAAACCGCCCAAAGCGCCGCCGACCAAGGGCGCGACAATCGGCACCCAGGCGTAACTCCAGTTTGAATCGCGCTTACCGGGTATGGGTAATATAGCGTGAGCCAAGCGCGGCGCAAGGTCTCTAGCAGGGTTGATGGCGTAGCCCGTCGGGCCGCCCAGTGACAACCCAATCGCCCAGACCAAAAAACCAATCAGAAGAGGTTGGATTCCTGTCCTCATTTCTAATTCGCCTTGATAAAAGCCAATTGCAAGCACCCCAAACATCAAAATAAAAGTGCCTATCATTTCGGTAATAAAATTTGAAGGTAGGTCACGAATGGCGGGCGTGGTGCAAAAGACATCGAGTTTCGCTTGCGAATCCTCGGTGACTTCCCAGTGGGGGCGAAAAGCAAGCCACACAATCACTGCGCCGATGAAACCGCCCACAAGTTGTCCCGCAATGTAAGTGGGTACTTGCGACCAGGCAAACGAGCCACTAGCCGCCAGCCCAACCGTAACGGCTGGGTTGATGTGAGCACTGCTAAACTCGAACACGCTATAAACCGCAATAGCGACACCCAAGCCCCAGCCCGTCGTAATCACAATCCAGCCCGAGCCCTCACCTTTTGAACCCTTCAAACTCGCCGTGGCTACCACACCGCAACCGAAAATCATCAGCAGCGCCGTGCCGATAAGTTCAGCTAAAAAATTGCTCATCCTTGTCCTTCCTGTTGTTAACTCTAACGTGTTCGTCACACTCAACTATTTTGCCGAAGTTTAGAGACGAAATCACCTCCATTAGATAAACCTCAACGCTCTTCGCACGTCAACATGGTGCCACTATGGTCAACTCGTTTGAAACGAGGATACAGAGGTTTTAAAGGATTGATTAGTGTGCTAGTACGGTTTTAATAGCATTTCTTCGTAAACCTGCGGGCGCAAGTTTGCTTGCGAGAAGATGCAATAGGTAGGGGCGCACGGCCGTGCGCCCCTACCTATCACATTATTTTTGGTGGCTCGTCTATCAAACGTCACATAACAACCCTGATTGGGTGACAATCTCGAGCAAGCAATCTCAGCAAATTACGACAATGCTCAAACGCCGCTACTCAACGGTCATCATCTGATTACCGCCCACCGTTTGGGCCTGCTCGAGTGCCGAATCTGCTAAATGGGTCAACTCTTTCGGGTCATCTATTAAACTTTCGGCCTTAAGGGGTTCGTGCGCCGCAACACCAATACTCAGTGTGACGGTGCGCCCGTCTAGGGTGGGGTGCGGCAGGGCCAGGGCGGCTGTGTCAGCGACAAGGCGCTTCGCAATCGCCTCGGCCCCGGCGCGGTCGGTGTCGGGTAACAAAACAGCGAAGCGGTCATGCTCGAGCCGCGCCGCTAAATCACTCGGACGGTAAAGTGCGTTGTCGAGCAGCCTTGCCACCGCCCGCACCGTTTGCCGCCCCTGGTTCGGTCCAATTCTGCCGATGTGCGGCTCAAACGCGTCAATTTCTAAGCGCAGTAGCGCTAACGGCAAAACCTCTGCTTGGGCACGCTGCCATTCGCGCTTGAGCATATAGTCGAAATGTTTTTGAGAAGCTAAGTTTGTAAGTGGGTCAGCCAGGGCAAAGCGTACCATCGTCCGGTTGTGCTCATCAGCTCGCGCCACAAGTTCACGCTGACTTATCGCCAGGGCCGCCGCCCCTGCTAAAAGTTTAAGCGCCTCGAGACTAGCCTCAGACACTTCTTCGGTGTCAGAATCTGACCCGTAAATATAGAGCGCACCGCGCCCAAGACCGTCGGTGACAATAGGCACACCCAGATAGCTTTGTGTGCGGCTGCCACCCGGCAACTTGAGTTCGGGACCAGACTCGCTGCGGCTCATATCTAGGGTCTCAAGGCGCTCACAAATCCAACTACTCGCCGCGTCATCCGCCTCTAAGCTATGTACAACATCACTACCTCTTACATAACGCCTCACCAGCATGTCCTCTAAAACGATATGGACATGGTCTCTTTTCGTCCAATCTTTAGCGACTACACTCAGCGCTTCAAAAAACTTGGGGAGATGGTGGGCAGCGGCAAGCTGAAGAAGGTTTGTTAGGTCAGAGAGGGTCGTTCGGGAATCCGTCATAGCGCCAAGGTAGCGCATTTGAGGAGCGTTTGTAGTTAAATTGTTCCAAAAAAACACCCCCAGGCCAATCCCGGGGGTGTCGGTTACCCGCCTAGTACTGAGGGGAACTAAGTCCCGACCTCAGAAGAGGCGTTGTTAAAGTTACCCTCGACGGGCACCTCCACTGGTCAAATAATATCTACTAATTAGGACCACCTCCTTTCTGTGGTAAAAAGAGTTTAGCACAAAATAATGCAGAAAGCGTGATTTTTAATAACTTTTCCCGAGCGGTAATGTTTCTTACGCGGTTCCTGATTATCAACGTACCAAAACGGACTGTTTGAAACGCTCAGTGCTAATGAGTACAAAAAGGTAAAAACACGCTGGACTTGCCCAGAGGCGCTGCGTTAGACTGGTCGGCATTAGCAACTCTATCTTTAACTTTAAAGGTCAGTTTCACAGGAGGCTCGAGCGTGCTCACAATTGTAGAAAAGGTGCTGTTTTTCCTGCTGGTTGCGGGGTCGGGTTATTTTGCATTTACAGGCTTTAAGCGTATTTTCGATGTCGTTGCTAGGGGTGACAGCGATTACCACTATCCGCGCTTTAATCACTTAACAAGACGCTTTAGCGAATCAATACTAAAGACCGTTTCACAAGCGACTGTTTTTCGCGCCCGGCCCGTCGTTAGCTTTTTTCATAGCTTTATCTTTTACGGCTTTATCTTTTATTTGCTTGTCAATTTGTTCGATATTTTAAATGGGCTTTTGCCGCGCAACTTAACGGGCGCCGTGAATTTTGGGGTGTTAGGTGGGCTTTACCGCCTCGGTGCCGATATCGTCACGGTGCTTATTTTGGTCGGCGTGGTCTTTTTTCTAGTACGTCGCTTTTTAGCTAACGACAAACGCCTCGAGCAAAACGAGCGCACCCTTTTACATGAAAAAGTCGAGGCGGGTAGCATCAAACGCGACAGCCTTATTGTCGGTGTGTTCATTTTGCTGCACGTCGGGTTCAGATTTGTCGGTGAGATTTTTTTACTTGCCAGCGAGGGCCACGTCGACGCCTGGCAACCTTTCGCCTCAATTTTTGCGGGCGGCGTCGGTATGGGTGAAGCGAGTATTATCGTCTGGCACGTCGGCTGGTGGGGCGCTATCGGCCTAATTTTTTTGTTTCTCCCCTATTTCCCGCGCAGCAAGCACATTCACCTGCTCGGTACGCCGTTCAACTTTGCTTTTGACCGCCGTCATGAAGATGGTGCGCAGGTGCGCAGAGGCGCGCTCGAGCCCCTCGACTTTGAAAATGAGGATTTAGAGCAGTACGGCGTTGCCAAGCTCGAGCACCTGCGCCAACCGCAACTCTTAGACCCCTACGCCTGTATTCAGTGTAACCGCTGCTCAAATGTCTGTCCGGCAAATACGACAGGTAAGGCGCTCTCACCCGCAGCGCTCGAGATCAACAAGCGCTACGAACTCAACCAGATTGGCGAAACGCTTGCCAAGGGCGAAGAAAGCCCTCGAGAGATGACCGAGTTCGCCATCAGTTTAGAAGCCCTGTGGGCCTGCACGGCTTGCGGCGCGTGCATGGAAGTTTGCCCGGTGGGCTGCGAGCAGATGATCGACATTATCGATATTCGCCGCGACCAGGTGATGATGAAGGGCGAGTTCCCCGCTGAGCTGAACGCTGCGTTTCGCGGCATGGAGCGCACGGGCAACCCCTGGGGTATCGGACAAGACAAGCGCATGGAATGGGCTGAGGGTTTGAGCGTGCCCACGGTTGAAGAAAATGCTGATTTTGAAGTCTTGTTTTGGGTCGGTTGCGCGGGCTCTTACGACCCCGCAGCGCAAGCTACGACCAAAGCATTTGTGGAGATACTCGAGTTTTGCAAGGTCAACTACGCTGTTCTGGGTCAGGGCGAAAAATGCACAGGCGACCCTGCGCGGCGTGCGGGTAATGAATACCTCTACTACCAACTCGCCTATGAAAACGTCGAGGTTTTAAACGAAACGCTTATCACCGAGAACCTCGACCCTAACAAGAAAAAACGTATCGTTACCACTTGTCCGCACTGTTTCAACGCGCTGTTTAATGACTATCCACAACTCGGCGGCGACTACGACGTGATTCACCACACCCAGTTCATTGATATGCTCACCAAAGCAGGCAAGTTGCCGCCGCCCAACCCAAAGGAAAAGCTCACCTATCACGACCCCTGCTATCTGGGTCGGCACAACGGCGTTTACAACGAACCACGCAGCGCTCTGGGCGCAACAGCAAGTGGGCACGCGGTGGGCAACACTAAGTTTGTCGAAATGCCGCGCAACCGTAACAACAGTTTTTGCTGCGGCGCAGGCGGGGCGCAGTTCTGGAAAGAGGAAGAAGAAGGTGACATGCGCGTCTCGGAAAACCGCTTTTTAGAAGCGCAGGCGACAGGCGCTAGAACCATTGCAGCGGGTTGCCCCTTTTGCAAAGTGATGCTGACCTCGAGCGACAGTGCCGAAAAAGAAGGCGCACCCGAGGTTTTAGACGTGGCGCAAATCGTAGCGAAGAACTTAGAAAATTTAAAAGAGAGGTTTGGCGCACCTAAAGAAGAACCACCCAAGATGTTCTAGCTTTGGTAATTTTGAAAAGAACCGTTTCGGTTCAGTTTGCCACCTGACAAATACTGTGGAATAACTGCTACAAAAGCTGTTCCAAATCCTCTAGGTCCAGATGAGCCCGTCTCTAGTAAGCTCACTGCTACAATGCAATTATGGACGCAGCCGAGGGTCTGTACAGTATTAGTGTCAAGGATTATCTTAATGGTGAACGAGAATCACCCATCAAACACGAGTATATCCACGGTGAGGTTTTCGCTATGGCGGGGGGAAGCGATGTTCATAACACCATCACGCTCAATATCGCTACGAAGCTTGTCGCTAGTGCACGTGAAAAGGGCTGCCGCGCCTACTCGAGTGACATGAAAGTTCGCGCCGGGGAAAGTGTATTTTACTATCCCGATGTCATGTTCGTCTGTGAAGATGATTCCAACGACTATTACAAGGAGAAACCTTGTGTCATTGTTGAAGTGTTGAGTTCTTCAACAAATCGTATTGATAAAAACGAAAAGCGCCACGCTTACCTGGCTATGACGAGTTTAAAACTGTACTTGATCGTTGATAGTCGCCGTCAATATGTGCTGGGCTACTACCGTACAAAGTCCGGCTGGCAGGAAAAGCTCTTTGGTGAGGGCGAAGAAATTCCCATACCCTGCGCTGATACCACTCTGACAACAGAAGACATTTACATTCAAACGCCTTATTTGTAGCGTATATGCTGGGCAGCTTTTTAGATAATTTACAGTCTATCAGCCTTGCTATCAGAAGTGGGTTCAACCAGTTTTTACGCTTAAAAACCGTGGCTAGTACGCTATTCGGTTCTTGGGTCTCGAGCTAGCATGACGTCCAATTGACATACACGCCACAACATAGGGTTAGAATGGCGTTATAGAAGTTGTGTACTTGTGTACTTTCTCTTAACACACTAAGCTGAAAACATTAAATTGAATACAGTAAACCTAGGGAGGTTTCAAATGAAAATAGGTATTAACGGTTTTGGTCGGATTGGGCGACAAATTTTCCGTATTCTAAATGAACGCGGTCATGGGGACAGTGTCGTTCTAATTAATGACTTGACAAGTAACGAAACGCTTGCGCACTTACTTAAATACGACAGCAACTACGGAAAGTTTCCTGGCAAGGTCGAGGCTGACGCCGATAACCTCATTGTGGATGGTCGCAAAATCAAGGTGACTGAGATTCGTAACCCCGCTGAGATCCCCTGGGGTGAAAGCGGTGTCGATATTGTCGTCGAATCCACAGGTATTTTCACCAAGCGCGAAAAAGCAGCAGGTCACTTAGAGGGCGGCGCAAAGAAGGTTCTTATCAGCGCACCCTCACCCGACAGTGATTTTGACATTATGATGGGTGTCAACGCCATTGAATACGACGCTGACACAGGCGACGTAGTTTCCAACGCATCTTGCACTACCAACAGCCTCGCTGCCGTTATGAAAATTTTAGATGATGAATTCGGTGTTGAGCAAGCCATGATGACAACGATTCACTCTTACACCAATGGTCAAAGTCTTTTGGACAGCCCAGACAAAGACCTGCGCCGCGCTCGTAATGCTGCAACCAACATCATTCCAACCACGACAGGTGCAGCCAAGGCCGTAGGTAAGGTTTTGCCACGCTTTAAAGAGAACTTTGATGGTGTCGCCGTACGTGTGCCTACCCCAACAGGCTCTTTGTCTGACGTAACTATCATGCTTAAAAAAGAAGTGAGCGCCGACGAATTAAACAGCACGTTGAAAGAGGCCGCTGAAGGCCCGTATAAAGGCATTGTCGAATACACGAGCGACCCCATCGTTTCAAGCGATATCGTGGGCAACCCGCACTCGGGTATTTTCGACAGCCTCATGACCAAGACAATGGGCAAGATGGCAAAAATTTTCGTCTGGTATGACAACGAGTGGGGTTACGCTAGCCGCATGGTGGACGTCCTCGAGCTTATGGACGAAAACCTGTCATAAATAACCTGTAAAGACATTCATTAAGAACAATGAGGGGTCAACCTAAAAAGCTGACCCCTTTTTCTGTAAACTTTAAACCTATGAACCGTACTTTCGCCGCCTACGCACTTTTCCTGGCCGCCGCTGCTTGTGTCTTCGTCGCAGGCCTAAGCATCTTTACGACCTACCGTGAAGCAGCCGCATTAGGTATGGCGGCAGATTTTTCCTATGGACAACTATTCGCGCTAGCGGTATTAGCAGGCATGCTGATGAGTGCAGGGCAGTACGTCAAAAAAGAGAGGTGAGCGCGTGCTCACCTCTCTTTAAATTGTAAGACGCTTTGTTACCAGCCTCGAGCAGCCAACAACTCACCTTCGGGAATCGTGTCGATGTTGATACCGACCATTGCCTCGCCCAAGTTTCTCGAGACGTCCGCGAGAATATCAGGATTATTGTAGTGCGTTACGGCTTTAACAATCGCAACAGCGCGACTCGACCAGGCATCATTACGCTCTTTTTCGCTTGCGGCATTCGGGGCAGATTTAAAAATACCTGAACCGACAAAGACACCATCAACCCCGAGTTGCATCATCAGTGCCGCGTCGGCGGGCGTAGCCACCCCACCCGCTGCAAAGTTAGGCACGGGCAATTTGCCATTTTCATGAATGTAAAGCACCAAGTCATAAGGGGCGCCGTTATCTTTAGCCACCGTCATAAGTTCTTCACGGGGCATCGCTTGAATGTGGCGAATATCGCCCAAGACATTACGAGCGTGACGCACGGCCTCGACAACATTTCCTGTACCCGCTTCGCCCTTGGTGCGAATCATCGCGGCACCTTCACCGATGCGGCGTAGCGCCTCACCGATGTTGGTACAACCGCAAACAAAGGGGACTTTGAACGCATGCTTTTCAATGTGAAAGGCTTCATCAGCAGGCGTTAACACTTCTGACTCATCAATAAAGTCAACCCCTAAAGACTCGAGAATCTGCGCCTCGACAAAGTGACCGATACGCGCCTTTGCCATGACCGGAATCGACACCGCTTCGATAATGCCCGTAATCATGTCGGGGTCGCTCATACGCGCGACGCCACCCTGAACACGAATATCAGCAGGAACGCGCTCTAAAGCCATAACAGCCGTTGCGCCTGAGTCTTCAGCGATACGCGCCTGGTCGGGCGTGACCACGTCCATAATGACGCCGCCCTTGAACATTTCGGCAAAGCCGGTTTTAACTCTGGTTGTACCTAACACGGTTTCTGACATCTTGACCTCCCGTTCAGTAAAAACGTGAACGCTATTAAATTAATCCCCTCATTATGGCACTGTCAGGGAGGCGGTGTACATTCCTTTGAACACAGTTGGACAAAGTAAACAAGAAACGCTGCAGCTCATGTCACGGCGTTTCTTGCTTAAATGCTAGTTTTTGACTTAGAAGGGGTTACTCGAGGCTATTACAAAAGCCGTTGAAGTGTACAACCATTGACTAGGGCTGACTTTGAAAAGTCGTAATGTAGAGAATTTAAAGTTCTGTCCCATCAGCCGTAACAAATTCAAACCAATCATCCCGGAGTGAGGACATATCCAAGTTGAAATGAATTGAGTAAAACTTTTCTTCCTCATATGCTTGCTGAGCCAACCCAGACCACAATCTCGTTATACGCTCCAGCTCAGGATTTGCGTAGCCTTCCCTATATAGACCGTGTAGATTTACAGTGACACGAAGCGACATTGTTTGAATATTAAAACGCCCCTCCATAAACTCAACCAAATCCTCTGCCAGAATTCCGAAGGTCACCTCCTCACTGAAAGTTTGCTTTCCCTTTTTTAGGAAGTCGTCCATTTTATGACTTTGGTCAACGAAAAGATCATAGTCAAAGTTAGGTTGCGAATACCAACAGACCGTCGGATATATGCAAAGTTCTATTATACTGTCGTCAATGCTAAGATAAGGCTTGAAACCTGCATTATCTTTATCAGAAAAGACGCTATGGACAAACTGAAGAACTTTGAGTTTATCATCATCGTTGCTATTCGTTTCGACACCATTAGGAGTTACTGAAACCCCCAACCCCTCGAGGCTCCACGCAATTAAGCCCCCTTCTTTAAAAAGGTTACAAAGTTCCGTATTGTATTCACAGAGTTCAGTAAGGTGACTATTATTTGGATCAGTGGGTTCATTTGGACTTATGGGTTCATCTGGCTGTCCAGGTTGATCCTGATTGGGAGGCTGGGTAGGTCCCTCGCCGCCGCAAGCCATTAAGCTTGTTACCAAAACAAAACTTATAAGTAGAATGAATAGTTTTTTCGAAATCTTATTCATATTAGGTTAACTCCTTAGTCAGACGCGGTACTTAGACCCTCATCTACCTGATTAGTAACTTGTTTTGCTGAGATATATCCTTGCTCTTCAATATCTGTGAGCAGTTGCGAAACCGTGCTACGGAAAGCAAGCGCGTTAGTCAAATGTTTGAATTTATCACTGCTTCCAGCAGACCCAACTTGGATAGTACCGTACCCCAAAAGCCTTCCGAGCAAATCTTGCGTTAAACGTATACTCTCCACTCTTCCAAGCCTCAAATCCAAGCTGTCTCTAGCGATAAGGCCATGTTTACCAATAAGCCGTTTATTCGTTGCCACAAATTCTTGCGTAAAGTATTCGATGGCATTCCTCAAACCCTTATACAGACCAAAAAGCATAATGGCAACGCCCAAATGGCTCCAGAAACCGTTTGACCGGTACAGCAGCCACCCGATTAATAGGAAGAAAACCGGTAACACGAATATTATCCAGTGCAGCTTGCCTTCTATGATGACTTGTTCATTTGTCTGTAGATTGTTAGCAACATAGCTCATCTTTTCTCCTTTACTTTTATGAACGACCCTCTTTGGAGATTGCTGTTTTCTTCAGGTATTTGATAAGAGTCTCCAATACCTTCTGAAATTTCTAGGTAAAGCGAAATGTTAAACTGTCCAAATTAAACCTCCTTAATAGGGTTGCAGATGGGTGCACTGCGAACTAAACGTAATTCGAGTCAGCACGCAATAATGCCGGGGAGTTGATCAGTTTTGCAAAAACTACAAACGGAACAGCACTGTCGTACTTTGTATAAAATGCCGTCAGTAGACAGTTCTACAAGTTCATATTCTTTTAAAAACCGAAAAGCCTCGAGCAAGATAACGCATTGTAAAAAAGGTAGCCTCAAAATAATCTCAAAGAAAATCAAAAATGCGGGAAACTCTGTCCTAGAGGCGATTTATGCAACTTAAAACTTTGGGAATGCTCGAGCTTCCCGAGGGGACATTCAGCGATGAAAAACCTCTGCTTCTGCTCACATACTTAGCGCACCAACGGGCCGAGGCTTGGCCCCAGAGTGAAGTCGTTGCCGACCTTATTTGGCCTCGGTCCAAAAACGCCGTTCATAACCTCAATCAAGCTGTTCACACGCTTTACAAACGCGCAAACGCAAAAAGGCACATTCGACGCAAATCAAGAACTATTACGACTAGGGGCGTTACAACGGACGCGGGGGCGTTGCTCGAGGCTTGTACTCAAAGAGATATCGTAGAGATAAAAAAGCTTTATGCTAGGGGACAGTTTTTACAAAGCATCAATCCTGACCAGTATCCAGATCTTTACAATGACTGGATTTTGCCCGAGCAAAAGAAGTTGCAAGCGGCGGTGTGGCGGACCTATTTAGATGCGTTGACAGCGCGTCCCGACAACGTCGCTGAACGACTCAGTGAAGCTTACACCCTAACGTCTGTTTTACCTGAGCCAGATAGCGATGATTTTATAAGGTGCGTTTGTTTACAGAGGTTGTTCGGTGATACGAACAGCCCCTTTGACCAATTATTACAGCAAGAAATAAACGACTTGGGCATTGGGCCTTTACCGACCAGTGATGAGGAAGCACGAGAACGCTTAGGTTTGCCTCGAGATGGCCTTCCCGACATTAGTCATAAGACGACTCTCCCTAACCCCAAGCAGACAGCGCTAATCGAAACAGCACAAACGCCGAGTAACATACCCGAGCCCTCAAATGGCAACCGCTCTAGGTTTGCGGTTCTATCTTTGCTTGCGGTTCTCATGGTTGTCGTTGGTTTCGGTCTATGGCAAGCGGGTAGGCCAGCGTCGGGCAGTGTGGATGGGCAGGCTGTAAGTAAGGTATCTACATCACTTGCCGACAAAACCCGGCTGGATATTCCTGTGGCAGAAAAGGTGTTCGAGCAAGTACCTCAAGTCGAAACTCAGCAACTCGCCCTGCTGCTCGCCGCCGAAGCCGCGCACAGCTTAACACCTGTCACCGCTGGCAAAGACGCTACCGAAACGCTGCGCGAGCTTTTATTAAACGCTACCGAACCCTGGCGCACACAGCTCGAGGACAATGTGCTTTATTTGCAGTTCAGCCCAGACGGACGCTGGCTCGTCGTCGCGGGGGAAGACCCGGTAGCGCAGGTCTGGGACATGCAGGCAGATAAAACGGAACCCTACACTCTTCTGAAGCATGAGGCCAGAGTGTCAAAAGCGGTGTTTAGCCGTTCGGGTAACACCTTGTTCACAGGTAGCCGCGACACCAAAGCGCGGCTGTGGAACATGAATGATTTAAGCGAGCCCCCGCGCAGCTTTGAGCACGAAGACGCCGTTATCAGCTTCGCTGACAGCCCTGATGGACAGTGGCTTGCAACGGGAACCTTAGGGGGCAAGGTGCGTCTTTGGTCGCTGGAAAATCCTGACGCGCCGCCTATTAGGTTAGACGACCACACCGAGTGGGCTATCGCACTTGCCTTTAGCCCAGACGGTTCGCTGCTATTCACGGGGGGCGACCAGCGAGGCGTCAACCTTTACCGCTTATCTGGCGATGATGCCGCGCCTATTTCTGACAGCGTACAACTGCTCGAGGCCGGTACAAACCGGTTTGGTCAAGAACAACCTCTGGTGATTAGCCCTGACGGAAAATGGGCCGCCACTGGACGTGTTGACGCGGCTGTTCATCTGTTCGACCTAAGCAACCCTGAAGCCAAACAAACTATTTTAGAGGGCCACGATGATCATGTACAGTCTTTACTGTTTAGTTTGGACGGAAGTTGGTTAGCGTCAGGCAGCCGTGACGGCGACGTGCGCATTTGGGATATGACACAAGGCGGCGCAGAAAAATACGTTTTGGATGGTCATGAGGGCTGGGTCATGACGCTTGAGCTTAGCCCGGACGGCCGCTATTTATTCTCAGGCAGTGATGATGAGACGGTTCGCGTTTGGGATATGGCAACCAGTCCACCCGAAGCTAAAGTGTTTAGCGACCACCCGCATCAGGTCCGCGCTATTGCGGTCAATCAAGAAAGTTGGATGGCGACGGGTAGTTACCTGGGCGACGTTCTGGTACAAAACCTCGAGCGCAGCCGTCAAGACTTGACTCAAGCGTCTTCCGCTGAACTGATAAATGCAGCCTGCAAGATAGCAGGCCGAGATTTGACGCAGGAGGAATGGAAACGTTTTGTAGGCGAAACACCCTCCCGTAACCTGTGTTTCTAGGGGTGCATGAGCTAGGTTCTCGAGAGAACATGGTATCAAAACCCACGCCCCTAGCTAAACCCTAGCGAAGGCGTTCGCGAATATAATCACCAAGCTCCTCAATTGCTACACGCTCTTGCTCCATCGTGTCACGATTACGGACCGTCACAGTATCTTTGAGTAAGGTATCTTCACTTTGCCCAAGCGTATCGAAATCCACCGTCACACAAAACGGCGTACCCACCTCGTCATGGCGGCGGTAGCCCTTACCGATATTGCCTGTATCCTCATAGAACACCCGCCCGAAACCCATCGCTTGCAGGTCACGCTTAATTTCTTTGGCTTTCGAGGTAATGCCCTCGTCATTGCGCTTAAGCGGAATAAGGGCAACTTTGATAGGTGACAAGTGAGGTTTGAGTTTGAGCACGGTACGCTCTTTGCCATTGCCTAAGTCTTCACGTGTATAAGCTTCTGTCAACACGGCAAGCACCCCACGGTCCACCCCAGCAGAGGGTTCGATGACATAGGGCACGATAGGTTTATTGGTATCGGGGTCGGGGATGGTGAGTTTGGCGGTGCTATCCGAATTTTTCTCGACACTCGCGGTTAAACCCAGACTATCCTGGTTTTTGCTGTGTGAACCCAGGTCGTAGTCGGTGCGGTTCGCAATGCCCTCGAGTTCCTCAAAGCCATGCGGAAACTTGTACAAAATGTCGTAGGCGCTCTTGGCATAGTGCGCTAACTCAGTTGGTTCCTGAACGTAGCGCTGCAAGTTATCACTTGTCAAGCCCTGGTCGCGCCACCACTGCATCCGGTCCTCGACCCAGCGCTCGTGCCAGTCCTCATCGGTTCCAGGTTGCACAAAATACTCGATTTCCATCTGTTCAAACTCGCGCACGCGGAAAATAAAGTTGCGCGGAGTGATTTCGTTGCGAAAGGCTTTACCAATTTGGGCGATACCAAAGGGGAGTTTGCGAGAGGTCGAATCGAGCACGTTCTTGAAATTTACAAAAATACCCTGCGCAGTTTCGGGTCGTAAATAGGCGTACGATTCGTCATCTTCAACGGGGCCGACAGTGGTTTTAAACATCATGTTGAATTGCCGAGGCGCGGTCCAGTTTCCCGCCTTGCCATTGTCGGGGTCAACGACCTTTGCTTCGTTTAAAAGTTCGGCGGCGCGGTCTGGAATGGTAAGCAAATGCGCAACAAGGACATTCACGCTTTCTGAGGTCTCGAGGCCCGCCGCATTAGCAACCGCTGCCAGAACCTCTGGCTTCTGGTCAGCAAGCAAGTGGTCGAGGCGATAACGCTTGTTCGTTTCACGGTTATCAACCAGGGGGTCGACAAACGTCGACTCGTGTCCTGAATACTGCCAAACCTTACGGTTCATCAAAATAGAGGCGTCTAAGCCCTCCATGTCGTCACGCTCATAGACGTTAGCTCGCCACCAAGCGGCCTTTAAATTGTTCTTGAGTTCGACCCCCAAAGGACCGTAATCATACGTACCTTGTAACCCGCCATAAATATCGGAGCCTGGAAAAATAAAACCGCGCCGTTTGCATAGGGCGACAAGTTCATCCATTGTTTGTGCTGGCATGTGAAACCTCCTTGGCCTAACCTAAGGGTCAAGAAAAACGCCCTCAGGTGGCAATGCACCTGGGGACGGACAGAATTTTCATTCAAAGCCTGTTCGCGGTTCCACCCCAGTTCCCTAAACCTTTAGGGCACTTTAAAAACATGCTCCCCGCTGCCATTCGCGTAATGTTTACCGCCAGGCTTTCACTATTCCTGGCTCGCTCTTAGGCAACCGTTACGGTACTCCTGCGGTTCAACGCTCATCTATAATGCCAGACACTGAGCAAAAGGTCAATGCACTTATCCCATAACGTAAGTTTCACTAAGATTAAATTTTCAATGGGTTCTTTACTCTCCGGACGTTTCAGTTTCTCAGCTTGCAGTTACTTCTCAACCTCAAGGAGAGTGGCGCGCCTGTCATCATACTCTAGCTTGACCTGACGTAGGTCTAATAGACCCTTAGCTTTCTTCACTTCCCCATAACCTTGTGCCACCTTAAATAATAAGGTATACTCACTTTTATGTGCGGGACTTGTTGCGGAGATCAGGTCCCACACTCCCTTTTAAGGAGTCAGCGATGAATGATGATAAACAGAAAAGTCTGAGTAATACCCTCTTACAAATCGAGAAGCAGTTCGGTAAAGGTGCGATCATGCGCCTGGGTGATGAAACAGGTCTCTTAGAAAAAGGTGTTATTTCAACCGGTTCAATGTCAGTCGACCTGGCCCTAGGTGTCGGCGGTGTTCCCAGAGGTCGCGTCGTTGAGATTTACGGCCCTGAGTCTGGCGGTAAAACAACCCTTTCGTTACACGTCGTCGCAGAAGCTCAAAGAGCAGGCGGCGTCGCTGCTTTCGTAGACGCTGAACACGCTCTAGATCCCCAGTACGCTAAAGCTATCGGTGTCGATATCGATAACTTACTTGTCTCTCAACCTGATACGGGTGAACAAGCCTTAGAGAT
>ENA-ORXM01002708-ORXM01002708.1-marine-metagenome-genome-assembly--contig:-NODE-2708-length-19725-cov-6.137368_pt1 | contig 19725 bp, 15 predicted proteins | sample MGYA00237867_ERZ511480 | MGnify/ENA primary metagenome ERZ511480 (study PRJEB26309, sample SAMN06266103) | marine metagenome | isolation source: Algal blade | place: United Kingdom:Sidmouth, United...
TGCGTGCCAACGCAAGTTGCGCCGCAAAGCAAGCAACTCAAATCAATACTGCGTGTAGAGCAGTACTCCGGCGATGCCGCCTATGACGAGGAAGAACATGGCGGCTTTGACGGCGGCTTTGGCCATGCCGTAGAAGAATCCCATCACTGCAATGATGGCAATGGCCACCAGAATGATGACGAACGTGGTGTTCACGCCGCTGGCGAGTAGATCAGCGGGGATGCGGTCGACGACCGATTGCGGGAGCTGATTGAGCACCGCATCGGGGACTTCGTCGATCACGCCTTCTCGAAGATCGTCGACGACACCGGGGAACCGCTGGCGCAGTTCTTCGGGCAGCGCCTCGATCTCGTTGGGGTCCATCTGCAGGATTTGCACGCCTTGACTGTAGGACCCTGGGTGGCTCTGGGTCGGGCACCCCGGCTAACATTGCGTGAGTCGAGAACTTACAAGGGGTTTGTCATGGCGAACACAATAGACGAGATCAAGGACCAGATTCACGCGCAAGCAACCGAAGATCTGGACTTCGAAGCCGAACGCCTGCACCGTAAACAGCGCCTGGCTGCGGGCCTTCGCACCATGGGTCGCCTGCATCTTGCCGAGGGTGTTGCCGGCCATGTGACGGTGCGCGATCCCGAGTTTCCCGACCGTTTCTGGGTGAACCCGTTCGGTCACAACTTCAAGCTCATGACGGTCAGCGACCTGATTTGTGTGGACCATCACGGCGATGTCGTGATCGGCGACCGCCCGGTCAACACCGCTGCCTTTGCGATTCACAGCGAGCTGCACAAGGCCCGCCCCGATGTGATCGCTGCTGCCCACAGCCACTCGATGTACGGGCGCACCTTCTCGTCGATGGGCACGCCGCTCAAGATGATCTCGCAGGATCACACCATGTTCTACAACGATGTTGCGTATTGCAAGGTCGGCAGCGGCACGCCGGTCGTCGACACTGAGATTTCTTCGCAGATGGCGGCTGCGCTGGGTGACAAGAAGGTCATGATTCACCAGAATCACGGGCACATCACGACTGGCGGCTCGGTCGACGCGGCGGTGTGGTGGTTCGTTTCGCTCGAGCGTTGTATGCAGTCACAGCTGTTGGCCATGTCGGCCGGCACCCCGATCGAGGTTTCCGACGAGATCGCCCAACAGGGCTACGACGTTCAGGGTGGCGACTTGTCCGGCTGGTTCCAATTCCAGCCGTTCTGGGACGAACTCGTCGCTCGCGAACCAGAGTTCCTCGACTAGTCGGCCAGGCGCAGGGCTTCGCTGGGGCGGAGCTTGGCGGCTCGGCGGGCGGGCACCACGGCTGCGAACGCCGAGGCCACGAGCGGCACGATGGTGATGAAGGCAATCACGCCCCACGGAACGCCGAAGGGCAAGACGGCTCGATCGAACGCGGTCGACCGGGTGGTCGTGAGGTAGCCCGTGAGTAGGCCCAGGCATACGCCGGTCACGATGCCCATGAGCGACACAGACGTTGCTTCGGTCATGAACCAACGACGAATGCCCGAGCTCATCAAGCCCATCAAGGCATCATGGCCGATCTGACCGCGACGTTCACGCACGGCCCGGAACAGGCTCACGGCAAGTCCAGCAATACCGATGACGGGTCAGCTGTTCATTTCTGAAATTGCGACAGGAATTCTTCGTCTAACGAGGCGGGACTGTCAGTTGACCCGAAGGTGCCGCGTTCGCGTCTCCTGACCAACGGTGCCAAAGTGGCGGGCTGATGTTCTCTACTAGGAGTTAGTAGAAGGACGTGTCGCTCTGGCGAGCGTTCCTTTCCACCAGATCGTGTGGTGAGATGCCGCTACTAGCCAGGTTGTTCGGGTTCGCCTGTCAGACCAAACGGTTCCGGGCGGCCCAGTGGGTGAGTTCATGACGGTTTGACAGCTGCAGCTTGCGCAACACGGCCGACGCGTGGGTCTCGACCGTGCGATCCGAAATGTGTAACTCGCCGCCAATCTCTTTGTATGTATAGCCCCGCGCCAAGTGCTGCATGACTTCGCGTTCTCGCGGTGTCAGCAGGTCAACTTCGTCGAGTGCCGTTGCTTCAGGCTCGACGTCGGCTGGGGGTGCGTGCGCGAACGCATCGAGCACGAACCCGGCAAGCTTTGGCGAAAAGACAGCATGTCCCGCTGCGACTTGCTCAATGGCGCCGACCAGTTCGATGCCATCGATGCGTTTGACGAGATAGCCCCGGGCCCCAGCCCGCACCAGACCCAGGACATCCTCTGGGCTGTCAGACACGGACAAGCCCAGGTAGCGCGTGGCACAGCTGGGGTCGTTTGCGAGGACCGCAGTGATGACGTCGCCTCCGAGACCCGAGGGCAAGTGGACATCGAGCAACACCACGTCGGGTTGTTCGGCCAGGATCAGCGCCACGGCAGGCGAGACATCAGCGGCCTCGCCAACAATGTCGACATGGCTATCGATCGCCGCCGCTATTCCTTGACGGAAGAGTGCATGATCATCGACCACAACGACCCGGAGGTCACGGCCAGCGTCTTCCTTGTCGTCTGTCGAATCCGCGGCGGGAGTTGAAATTGGCGTGGCCATCAGCGAGGCACCTCGATACGAACTTCGGTTCCTGTGCCCACGGTCGACCGGATGGCTGCAGCACCGCCCAACCGTTCGACGCGGGCGTGAATGGAGTCGGTGATTCCGCGACGGTCAGGCGCAATGGCGTTGACGTCGAAGCCGGCGCCTCGATCTCGAACGAATGCGACAACGCTCTGCTCGTCGACCTCGACATACAAAGAGATTTGCTGGGTCTTTGCGAACTTGGCCGCATTCACCAAAGCTTCACGGACTGCGGCCGTCATCGCTAGCACCGCTGAATCAACGACGGCATCGCCCACACAGACGAAGTCGATAACTACCGAGTAGTCGTCTTCGACGCCGGCAGCAATTTCACTCAAGTGCGTTCGTATCGGCTGAGCGCCGCTCTGCGGCTCGTCGGCATCGTCGGGCGATAACCGATACAGCCATCGCCGTAACTCTCGTTCTTGTTGGTAGGCCAAAGCCGACGTGACATCGGGTTCGTGCGCCCGGTTCTGGATAAGCGTCAAAGTCTGCAGAACCGAGTCATGGAGATGGGCGGCGAGGTCGGCTCGTTCTTCGGCTCGAATTCGTTCAACGCGGTCCGATGATGCCCCCTCGAGGAGCTGGCGAATCCAGGGAGCGAGCACCGCACCCATCCCAACCGTGACTGCGGCAATCGCAGCACCGACCTCCCACAGCCGGCCCAGGTCTCCAACGGTGGCCGCTCCTGCCACCAAGCCACCCAACATCAACAGAAGTCCAACGACGATCCGGCCGAACGCTCGACCCGAACGTAGGTCATCGCCTAGCGACGTGCCGCTCGAGAACGCTAGCGCAAACGACACAAACGCCACGGGGCCAAGGAGCTCGGGCGGCAGCGACGGCACGAGCGTGAACGCAACAACCAGGCATGCTGCTGTCAAGACAACGATGCCAAGGTCGTACCGCAACGTGTGCGGCCGAGAAGGGGCCGACCGGTCGATGCCTATCCACCAGAACACCACGTAGCCAATAACTCCGAACCCCGCAGCGAGCCCCAGGATCGCGAACGCAACCCGAACAACGAGTGGCGAAGCACCCAGCCGATAGGCAGCACCACTGGCGACACCACCCAGAAGCGGATCGGAATCATCAAGCTGAATCGATCGCCCGCGAACCACAGGGCGAGAAACAGTATTGGACCCACTCGTTTCAGGCTCGACCACAGTCACTCTCCTAGTTTCGCATCAATACTGGCCAGTCTCTATCCGGGACATCCCGTAGATGACACGTACCAGAAATCCGTGATTGCCCGACTAGTAAAGACGATTCGATTGGCGCACAGTTGGCAATATGGAAACCGACCCGCCAGTCGAAGAGGCTGTTCCGACTCCACAGCCGCCTCGCCCTCAAGCCAGGGCGTCTCGGCTGCCTGGCCGCAGTGCTGATGACCGGTACCTCGGCGGTGTCGCTGGCGGTATCGCCAATCGGTTCGCCATCGATCCTTTCATCGTTCGGGCGGCCTTTCTTGGCACCAGCTTGTTTGCGGCCTACGCCGCCGACTGGGTGCCGATTGTTCCGGCGTTCTACACGTTGCTCTGGTTGTTTCTCCCAAGCACAACCGGGTCTTCTCTAGTCCGCAGCCTCCGCAGCGACAGCGGCCGACGAGAAGCAGTCGCCGCTAGTGCGTCATTCATCGTCATTGCGGTCTTGTTGATCCGGCCGGTATTCGGCTTTGCCCTCGGTCTGGCTGCCTTAGCGTGGGTACTGCTGGCTGATGATGCGCCATCATCTGGTTCATCTGAACCGGAACAAACAGCGGACGGATTCGCAGCTTCTGCCAAGTCGCTGCCCGCCACGTCCGGCGAAGAACAGGCAACATCGTCACGGTGGGGTCGCTCTCGGCGCACGGAACGAGGCGAGACCCTGGTGTCTCCATTCGCCACGATCACGAGTCGCCGTCGCCGTCGCCGAGAGCCGGCACTTTGGCCGCTGACACTCAGCCTGCTGGTAGTTCTTGCTATCGGTGGTGCGATGACTGACGCACTGCTGGACCCGGGTCTTGATCCGGCCGTGCTGGTCAATGGTGCCTTGATCATCATTGGTGGAGTCCTGGTGCTCAGCGCATGGCGAGGCCGAGCTGGATGGACGGCACTGTTGGCGGTTGCACTCGTGCCGCTCTGGGTTGGCTTCTCGGTCGCCGACGTTGAGCGCTTCGGCGGCTATGGAAATGTCACCTACGCCCCCACCTCCATCCCGGAATCTGGAACACTCGAATACGAAAACGGCTATGGCTCGATGATGGTCGATCTGCGCCAGATCGCGTTCGAAGAAGGCGACAACCTTGTGCTCAACATCGGAACAACCGCAGGCACGGTGACAGTATTGGCGCCATCTGATGTCGAGACACTGCTGAGCAGCAAGATCGGCGTCGGTACCGCCGAGGTTCGGGGTAGCGGATTGGACTTCTACAACTACGACCGCGAACCGTTCCTCGATCGGTTCATGGTGAGACGCTACGAAGCCCACGGCGACGGTTGCATAAGCGACTACTGGGCGACGTGGTCAACGCTCATCGAGAGCCACCGTACGGCCGGTATTAACTTTGTCGACCTGTCATCTTCGATCGAAGAGGACGTCGACGCGATTCTCGCAACGATCGAAGGAGCCGGCTTCGAAGCGCCCGAACGAGTCCTCGAGGACAATCAGTTCAACAACTACCACTACCAAGGCGAGTACGGCGAGGTCGAGGTGGATCCACTCGAGATTGTTCCTCAAAATCGAATCGGGTCGTATCGGGTGATCGACGAGTTTGGCAATGAGTACTTCGTTGAGGGTGCTCCGTTGCCCTACGAGGTCGAGCAGCAGATTCAGGCCGATCGAGCACCCTTCGTGCAGGACGTCGGCGACCGCACGTGGAGCTACATGGCCGACTCGAGCGGGGCCCCGTGCGCTCCAACACCGGCGCCGACAGATCCAGCGATAGTCGAGATCAACGCCACCATCGGCATTGGAACACTTGAGGTGAGTCGTGACCAATAAGAACCTACCTGCGCCCACCACAGCAGACGGCGACGTCGAGGCCATCGACGATCGGTCGTTTCAGCCAATCGTCGCCTTGATCGGTCTTGTTTCTGTCGCCCTTGGCATCTCGGGCCTAGTCGACGACACCGGACTCCTTGAACACCCGTGGTGGGTGACGCTCGTTGTTGCTGGCGTGGCCGGTTGTGTGCTGGTGATCCTGCGAACGTTGCAAGGCCTTCGTTCCGCTTGATCAGCACCCCAATGCCGCAGCGGCCAGCGGTTGGTGACCTGCGGAGCCGGACCCAAGCGCTGACGTCCTTCAACCTTCCTCACAGTTCCTCGTCCGACGTCGTCGACATTACGGACGCTGAGGTTTGCCGTAGCCGAGGTGCTAGCAGGTGCCAGGACCGCTGGCACCTGCCAGCAACGGTCGGTTCGCTGGCTATGGCAGCGATTCTTGGGGGCCGAGGGGGCCGACTGGCTGGTCGATGGAGAAGACACTGCTGCTGGCGATGTCGTCGATGGACTGGGCGACGTTGATGGTGTAGTCCCCTGCTTCTACGTACCAGCCCGGCTGGGTCGCATCACTACTTCCACCGCTCATGCCGACACCCGAACCCGATCCGGCGAGGCGTTTGTGGGCCTCGATGTGATCCTGATTGGCCGGGTCCCAGATGGCAAAGCTGCGGGGCACGAGATCGATGGCGACAGAGTGTGATTCACCTGGCTGCAGGTGCACCTTGGCCACCCCTGCAAGCTGGTTGGCCGCCCGGGTGAAGCGCGATGCGGGCGGCGAGACGTACACCTGGACCACGTCGCTACCGGCTCGTTCACCGGTGTTGGTGACCGTGAGTTCGACCGTGCACGCCGCAGGGCCAGTGGATACCACCGACGGCTCTGACCACTGGAACGTGGTGTAGGACTTGCCGTAGCCGAACGGGTATTGCACGGCGAGCTTGCGGGTGTCGTACCACCGGTAGCCGACCAGGGTTCCCTCGGCGTAGAGCGAGTTGTTGGACTCGCCGGGGAATGTGCCGAACGACGGCGTGTGTTCGATGCGCAGCGGCATGGTGACCGGCAAGCGCCCACCCGGCTCGGCATCGCCGAAGAGCACATCGATCAGCGCCGACGCCATCTCCTGGCCACCCAACCAGCCGAAGAGGGTGGCGGCGGGTGCGTCGGTCCAGCTCAAGTCCACCGGCGAGCCGGCGTTCACGACCACACAGGTCCTGGGGTTGGCGGCCGACACCGCTCGGATGAGCTCGACCTGATCGCCGGGTAGGTCCATCGAGACACGATCGTTGCCTTCGGTTTCCCATTCGTTACTGGTGCCCACGATCACGATCGCCACCTGGGCCGCGGCGGCAGCGGCGACTGCACGATCCATCAGGTCCGTCGGGACCGGCGGCTTGTGCCCGGCGACCAGGCCTTTGATGCCGTTGCCTCGACTGCCGGTGAACTCGATCACGACGTCGACCGTCTCGCCGGCGTCGAGCGGCACCGCTGCCTGCATTTCCACGCTGCCCAAGCCAAAGAATGCGTCGCCACGAGCGGGAACCTCGGTGATGCCGTCGATCACGACCTGGCCGTCGACCATCATGCGAGCGGGTCCCACCTGGGTCAGGCTGAACGTGTGGAAACCGCTCACGGTCGGCGTGAGAGTTCCGCTCATGCGGGCGGTGAAGGCTTCGGTGCCAACCGCAGGGTCGGGAGTGCCGAAGTAGAACGTGCGCCCCGACTTCTGCTGCAGCTGGGCAGCCACGGGGCCACTCCAGTCGGCGCTCATGTAGATGTCGACATCGAATCCTGCATCGGGTCGAACGGGCGGCGCGTGCTTGTCGATGATGCAGCCTTGTTCGACGGTCACGCGGTCTCCGAAGCGCCCGCGGAACATCTCGGCCGGTGCGATACGGCGATGCGCCGGCAGCTGCGATGACCCGCCACCCATGATGTGGGCGGTCACGGCATTCGGGCCGATCACTGCGATCGACTCGACCGACGGATCGATGGGCAACATGCCGTCGTTTTCCAGCAGCACCATTGCTGCCGCCGCAGCCTCGTGCGCCAGTTCGCGGTCTGGCTGGTGCTCCACGCTGAGTTCTGGTTCGTCAACGTCGTTGTCCCATGCATCAAGCACTCGGTGGACGTGCATGCGACGCTGAACAATGGCGTCGAGGTGGGCTTGGTCGACTTCACCGTTGGCAATGGCGTTGGCCACCGGGGCGCCGAAAAAGCGACCGGGGCCCGGCATCTGCACGTCGAGGCCGCCCTCGAGTGCACCGACGGTTGTGCCTGCGGCGAACCAGTCGCTCACCACGAAACCCTCGAATCCCCATTCGGTGCGCAGGATTCCGTTGAGAAGCGCCGAGTCTTCGCTGCAGTAGGTGCCGTTGACCCGGTTGTACGACGTCATGACACCCAGCGAGTTGGCATGGCGGATGGCGAACTCGAACGGCAGCAGATAGACCTCGCGCAAGGAGCGCTCATCGATGACCGAGTTGATCGTGGTGCGCTGGAACTCGGCTTCGTTGCCGATCAGATGCTTGGGCGTGGTGGCCACCCCCTGTGCTTGCACACCGGTGATGAAAGCGGCGGCGAGTTTGCCCGACAACCAGGGATCCTCGCCATAGGTTTCGAACGTGCGCCCGTAGAGCGGCGAGCGGATCAGGTTGATCGTTGGCGCCAGCAGCACCCGGGCGCGCTTCTGACGCGTCTCGCGGCCGAGCAGGTCGCCGATGCGTGCGAGCAGATCCTGGTCGAATGACGCCGCCAGCGCAGTGCCGGTCGGCACAGCAACGGCTCGCACCTCTCCCCCGCCGATCGTATTCTTGGCGCCACGAGCGCCGTTGGGGCCATCGGTCATTCGCAGCGGCGGGACGCCGAGCGCCTCGATTCCGGCCACCGTCCAGATGTCGTAGCCAGCGGTGATCGCCGCCTTGTCTTCCAACGGGAGGTCGGCGATCTGTTCAGAGGTGGGAATGCTCACCGCGACGCAGGTTACTTCCCCGGATTCAGGGTTGCGGTCTCGATCACTCGGTGCACGAAGTCGAGCTTTCGGATGACCCCCGGGGACAGCACGAACGGGTACATCTCACCCTCGCCGATCGAGCGCGACATGGCATTCAATCCAATGGTCAGGCGCAACCAGGCGGTCACGATCGGTGTCACTCGAGCCTGTGCGTCGCCGGTGAATGCCGCCTGCGCAGCTGCTGCTGCTTCCCCGTCGATACCCAACCCGAAGCTGGCAGCGGTGTCCAGGCCGTCGCGTATGTGCAGGTAGTGGGCGAACGTCTCGGCCCAGTCCTCCCACGGATGCATGGTGGCGTACTCGCTGACATAATCACCTGCGGGATCAAATGGTGCCGGTGAGTCATAGTGGCGCTGGCGTGCTTCGTCATAGGAGAGGGTTTCGTCGCCGAAGAGCTCACGGAACTCGTCGATCTGGCCGGCTTGCACCACGATCGATGGCCAGTAGTAGTGGCCGATCTCGTGGCGAAAGTGCCCGAGCACGGTGCGGTAGGCCTCGCCGAGCTGCTGCCGCACGAACTCACGATGCGCATCGTCGGACTCGGACAGGTCCAGCGTGATCACGCCTGCTTCGTGGCCGGTGATGACATCGCCGTCGCGCGCCGACAGCAACTCGAATGCCAATCCGCGCTCGGGGTCCTGGGCGTGCGAGATCACCGGTAGGCCGAGTGCGAGCAGCTGATGCATCAATCGACGTTTTGCCGATTCGGCGTCGGCGAAGGCATCGCGGCTTGTGTCATCGTCGTCGTTGGGCCGAATCGTGGTCAGGCGACAACTCAAGCAGAGTTGCTCGTCGTCACCATCGGCTATCAGCCAGTTGCAGCGAGCAGCATGTTGATTCTTGCATCGCTGGTACCCGTGGTCGGCCCCGGACAAGGTGACCAGCGCGAGCTGCTGCGGGTCGAAGCCCAGTTCGGAACCACAGTGCAGACAGACCGAGTTCTCGAAGAACAGCAGCTGATTACACACCGAACACCAGAAGGGCTGCATGGCACTGTTGTAGCCGCTGATGGCTACAAACGTGGAACGACGTCGACAGACACCGTCAGAGTACTCGTCTCGGATTCGGTGAAGATCACGCCCTTGAGCGGTGGCACGTCGCCGTAGTCGCGTCCCCGGGCGGTGGTCACGTAGCGAGATCCTGCGAGTTGATCATTGGTTGGATCGATACCGATCCATCGATTGTCACCGCAATAGACGCCAACCCAGGCATGGGTTCTGTCGGCACCGGCGAGGCGCTGCTGACCCGGTGGCGGCACGGTCTCGAGGTAGCCGGACACGTAACTCGCCGCAATATCGAGCGAGCGAAGACAGGCGATCAGCACATGGGCGAAGTCCTGGCAGACGCCGCGACGCAAAACGAACGCTTCGTCGAGCGGCGTGTCGACATCGGTGGCCTTGGGATCGAACACGAAGTCCCGATGGATCCGACGGTTGAGTGCCACCAGCGCGTCCCCGAGCGAGACACCATGCGTGAAGTCCTGGCGTGCGTAGTCGCCGTATTGCTGACCTCGTGCAACCAGTGGGGAATCAAGCAGGAATTCCGATGCCACCAGGTCGGGCCCACTCGTCGCCGAGGCAACGAACGACGTCCACGGCTCGCTGGCATGGGCGGGCATGACGTCTGGCCGATCACTGGTCTCCACGCTGCTGGTGCTGTGGACCTTGAGCGTGGTGTGTGTTTCGTGTATCTCGAGTGCGGTGACCAGATTGCCGTAGAAGTCGCGACGTTCGCGTTGAAACGTGCTGGGCGGTTCCGTGGTGATCGTGCGGGCCAGGCATCGCTGTCCATCGGTGTCTGGCGGCAGTTGATAGACCTCGGCGTAACTTGCCGTGACCGGTTCGTCGTACTCGTAGTGCGTGGTGTGCACGATGTCATAGATCATGGGTGCCTGGCACCGATCGGGGTGACGACAGAACGTTGCGGCATGAGCTTGGAGAAGTATTGGTCGGTGATGAGATCCGACAGGGTTCGCAGCTCGGACTGGAGTTCGTTCCCGAGTGCCACCAGCGAGTCTCGGCTCCCCGTTGGGCTCGCCGCTGCCAGCGAGGCCGACTCGGCGGCGCCCACCACGGCGATGAGTCGCTGGATCGTGGCCTCGATCGCGACCGAGCGAGCACCGATCTGGCCTGGCAGCAGCAACGGCAGGCTGCGTTCGAGTGCCGCCAGTTGAAACGCAATGGACCGCGGGTTGTCGACATCGTGCACGAGTAGCGCCAGCACGTTGCGAACTCGTGGCATGGAGCGATAGCGACGGCGGTAGGTGATGATGCTCTCGGCCGCCACCAGCACCGACTCGAGCAGCAGGCTTTCGGCCGCAGCACCACGCTCGGCGCTCAAGGTCGAGGTCAACAGGGCCGAGGTCTGCAGCGCTCGTTCGATTCGACGGCCGCACTCGGTGAAGTGCCAAGCCGGGTCTCGCATGGTGGACTCGCTGCTTACACCTGCGAGCGCGAGCAGCCCCTCGACCAGATCGTTCAGGACCCGCGTCATGTCGCGCGATTGATCGTTGTCGAGCGACACGAACACGTCGAGTTCACGCTGCAGCGATCCCACGACCAACCAGGTGTCGACCGAGAGTTGGTCACGCAGCACGTCGATGGCGTCGAACATGTGCACGATGGCATGTGCGACCGATCCGGGTTTGTCGCTCTGGGCCAAGAGCGCTCGAATCTCCTGATCGGGATCCGCCATCAGATCGGTCCCGTCGTCGGCCACGAATCCGGGGAAAGTACCGGTCGTAGCCGTGAGCGTCTGCAACAACGTGCCGAGCGCTGCTGCGCCCGGCCCGGGAACATGACCGAATTCGTCGCGCCGCTCACTCACTACCCGAAGGAGACGAACCGTAGCCTCGGCCCGCTCGCCGTAACGGCCGAGCCAGAAGAGATTTTCGGCGGCACGCGCTGCGGGCGTCATGGCCCCCACCGGGGCCGCATCGGTTTCTGCCTCGACCACCCGTTGGCGACGAGCGGCAACTTCTTGGCCCGTGACCCAGACGTCTTTGGCTATGGCCCCCGCACGTAAGGCAACGGCGCGCCGGTCTGCGGGGGCAGCCTGAGCGAGGCCGCCCGCCATGGTTGCGTACTCCCCGCCGCTCGACACGGCATAGGTGCGCAGCACCGTGGGCAGTGGATCGAACCCATCGGCGCCCATCAGCGGCGACGTCGCCAGCGAAATCAGCTCTTGGCCCACCCATTCGTGGGGCTGCTGCTGGATGCGATTGCTCAGCGTGTCGAGTTCGGCTTGTGAGCATTGGCTGGTGTCGATCGACGAACCCAGACCATGTCGTGACGCCGGCCGAACGATCAGCTGTCCCAGGTTGGCGAGCACGTGTGAGCGTTGGGCATCGTCACCGCACCACCACGCCCCTGCCGCCGGCAGCAACAGGTCCTGGCCCAGCAGTCGCGTTGACAACTCCGGCAAGAACGTGTGCAGCGCCGCATTCTCGAGCACACCTGAGCCCAGCGTGTTGACAACGCTCACGGCGCCGGTGCGGGTGGCGTCGACGAGCCCGGCGACACCCAACGTGGAGTCGGGCCGCAGCTCGAGCGGGTCGGCGAACCATGCGTCGACCCGACGCAGGATCACGTGCACCCGTGTCAGTCCGCCGACGGTGCGTAGCCACACCTTGCCTTCCCGCACCTGCAGGTCGTTGCCGCCAACCAACGGATAACCGAGATGTGCAGCCAGCGATGCATGTTCGAAGGCGGTCTCCGACATCGGCCCGGCACTCAAGATCACAATGCCGGGATCGTCGATGTCTGGCGGTGCCGCGTTGCGCAGTGCCTCACCCAGGGCCTGCAGATACGGGGTGATCGGCTGCACGTCGGCATTGTGAAAGATGCTGGGAAACACTCGGGCGAGAACGCGACGGTTCTCGGCCGCATACGAGGCTCCGGATGGCGACTGGGTGCGCTGGGCGAGCGCGATCCATCCGTCTCCCGCTGTTCGCACCACGTCGGTGGCACACATGACCAGCTGATGGTCTCCCGGCAGCTTGATGCCATCACACTCGCGCAGGAATTGAGGATCGCCGAGCACGACCGATGCCGGCACGATTCCCTCGGTCAGCAGGCGACGATCGCCATACAGATCGTCGAGCACCAGGTTCAGCAGCTCGGCACGTTGCACCACCCCACGCTTCAAGCGATCCCACTCGGTTCGAGGCAAGACCACCGGCAGGACGTCGAGATTCCAGGGTTGGTGCCGGCGCCGGCCGCCCGTGCCGACGTTGTAGGTGACACCGTCTTGTTCCAGCAGTCGCCGTATCTCGGTGGTTCGACGATGCAGCTCGTCGGCTCCCATCTTGTCGAACGCATCGGCGATCTCGATCCAATGCGGGCGCGCCTGCCCGAGCTGGTCGACCAGCTCGTCGACACCGGACCCGCGGTCCGTTGCCGCGTACGCCGCGAGCAACGAGTCGGCGGTCGTTGTGGTCATTTCTTGGCGCGAAAGCGACGCAGGTCCAGTGTCCGGCGGTAGTCCACCGGCCGGGTGGCCTGCAGCTGCAACAGCCGGTCGATGTCGATCTTGCCCGGGGTATGGCCGTGGGCTTCGAATCGGCCTGATCGGCGCGCCTCGGCTTCGGCAGCGTTCACCGGGAATGTGTCGTAGGCTCGACCGCCCGGGTGCGACACCCGGTACGTGCAGCCGCCGACCGAGCGACCGTTCCAACGATCGATCAGGTCAAAGGTCAACGGGCCGTGCACGTCGATGGTCGGATGCAACGCCGACCATGGCGCCCAAGCCTTGAACCGCACGCCGGCCACCGCAACACCGGGCGTGGTCGTGGTTTCGAGCGGCACCGGGATGCCGTTGCAGGTGACGATGTGGCGGGCCGGGTTGTGTCCCTCGACCAGGACCTGCAATCGTTCGACCGACGAGTCGACGTAGCGGGCGGTGCCACCTTGGCCGACCTCTTCACCAAGCACATGCCATGGCTCGATGGCGTTGCGGATCTCGATGCGGACATCGCCAAGTGTGACATCGCCAATGACCGGGAACCGGAACTCGAAGAACGGATCGAGCCATGATTCTTCGGCCTCGATGCCGTGTGTCGCCAGGTCCGCAATCACATCGTTCATGTCGGAGCGAACGAAATGTGGCAGCAGGAACCGGTCGTACAGTTCGGTGCCCCATCGCACGAGCGGCCCGCGGTAGGGATCGTCCCAGAAGCGGGCGACGAGCGCGCGCACCAGTAGCGCTTGCACCAGCGCCATCTGCGGGTGGGGCGGCATCTCGAATGCTCGAAGCTCGACGATGCCCAGGCGGCCTCGTTCGGAGTCGGGGCTGAACAGCTTGTCGATACAGAACTCGGACCGGTGCGTGTTGCCGGTCAGGTCCACGAGCAGGTGACGCAGTAGCCGATCAACAATCCACGGCGAGGCTTCGTCGCCTTGTGCCTCGAGTTCCTGAAAGGCGATCTCGAGCTCGTACATGGTGTCGGCCCGGCCCTCGTCGACGCGCGGCGCCTGGCTGGTGGGGCCGATGAACTGACCCGAGAACAGGTACGACAACGCCGGGTGGTGCTGCCAGTAGGTCACCATGGAGCGCAGCAGATCGGGGCGGCGCAGCATGGGGCTGTCGGCTGGCGTGGCGCCCCCGAGGGTCACATGGTTGCCGCCGCCGGTGCCGGTGTGGGTGCCGTCCAACGCGAACTTCTCGGTTCCCAGGCGGGCCTGGCGGGCGTCTTCGTAGAGCGCCTCGGTCGAGTCACGCAGCTCAGCCCATGAAGAAGTGGGGGCCACGTTCACTTCGATCACGCCTGGGTCGGGGGTGACGTTCAAGGTCTTCAGGCGGGGGTCACCGGGCAGCGAGTAGCCCTCGATGACGATCGGCTGGTCCAGCTCCTTGGCCACCAGCTCGACTGCGGCCAGCAGCTCGATGGCGTGCTCGACATGTTCGAGAGGCGGCAGGAACACATGGATGTGTTGGTTGCGGGTCTCGACCGTGACTGCCGTGGGGGGCACATCTTCGCGCTCGACCACATCGGTGCCCTGGGGCAACGTGTTGACTGCGGGTAGTTCCTTGGCGGGGGCAAAGGTGGACTTTTCGGGCTCTGCGGGCGGGTCGGGCCAGGTCAACGAATCGAGCGGTAGGCGCAACCCGATGGGCGAGTCGCCGGGCACGAGCATGAGCTTGGCGCGCCGCATGACCCACTGCGATGTCTGCCACCGACCACCTGTTTCGGCGGGGTGTAGTGGCAGCACGTGGCCAACCGGGCCGGCATCGTCGTGTTCGAGTCGTTCCAGCAGCTGCTGTCGCACGGCTGGGTCTTGTAGCTGCTCGGCTTCGGACGCGGTCGCGTCGAGCTCGGGCGGATCCCCTGCGGGCTGGCGAGCTTCGTGCCAGACCTGGCCCACGGGATCGTTCCAGGCGTCGATCACGAACGACTCGTCGATGCCGAAGCAGCGGGCGAGACCGTTGGCGAACGCCGCGGCATCGGCCTTGGTGGCGGTGCCCGGCTTGGTTGGATCAGCAAGCAGGGCGCGGTTGGACCACAGCGGGGCCCCATCGGTGCGCCAGTGAATACCGATGAGCCAGCGAGGCAGCGGTTCACCCGGGTACCACTTGCCCTGGCCATGTTGCAGTAGCCCATTCGGCGCCACTCGTTTGGCGATGCGGCGGGCGAGAATCTGGGCGAGTTCGCGCTTTTCTTCGCTGTCGGCGGCGGTGTTCCATTCGTCGCCCTCCATGTCGTCGATGGACACGAAGGTCGGCTCGCCGCCCATGGTGAGCCGCACGTCGCCCGCTGCGAGAAGCTCGTCGACATGTTGACCAACCGCATCGATGCGCTCCCACTGCGACGGGCTGTACGGCAGCGTGACCCGGGGGTCTTCTCGAAAGCGCGTGACTTCGTTGGAGAAGCCGAACGTGACCTCGGTCTTTTCGGTCGAACCGGTCACCGGTGCCGCCGACACGGGGTGAGGCGTGCATGCCAGCGGGATGTGGCCTTCGCCCGCAGCCAGGCCCGATGTCGGGTCGAGCCCCACCCAGCCGGCGCCAGGAATGTAGACCTCGGCCCAGGCATGCAGATCGGTGAAGTCGGCGTTGGGGCCACTGGGACCATCGAGCGATGCCTGATCCGCCGTCAGCTGCACCAGGTAACCCGACACGAAACGGGCGGCAAGGCCCAGGCGGCGCAGAGCTTCGACCAGCAGCCACGAGGTGTCGCGACAGGACCCGATGCCGAGATCGAACGTTTCCTGGGGCGACTGAACGCCCGGTTGCATACGAATCGAATAGTCGATGTCGTTGTACAACCGACTGTTCAGGCCGACCAAGAAGTCGACTATGGCGACACCGTCGTCGGGCACGACCACACCTTGGAGCCATGCATCGAGCGCGTCGCTCTGTTCGGTCGCCACCCGCAGGTAGGGCTCGAGCTCAGAGGCGGTCAGCTCGTCGTAGTCGAACGGATAACGCTCTGCGGTCTCTTCGACGAAGAAGTCGAACGGATTGATGACCGTGAGGTCGACGATCATGTCGACGGTGAACGCGAGCCGACGGGTGGGCTCGGGGAAAACCAGCCGAGCCAGGTGGTTGCCGAACGGGTCTTGTTGCCAGTTGATGAAGTGATCATCGGGCTCGACCGTCAGGCTGTAGGACATGACCGAGCTGCGACTGTGCGGTGCGGGCCGCAAGCGCAGTATGTGCGGGTGCACCACGGTGAGCCGATCGAAGTCATAGCTCGTGTGGTGCTTGATCCCGACCTGAATTCCCATGCCGCAAGCGTACGAGTTCGACAGCGGCTGGCGACCAGTCGTTGACGAAGTGGCGGAGTTGTTCACATGATCGTTACCAACAATTCGCCGCAGCCGTCAGACGCCTGACCCGACGACGTGGCGGTAGCCTCCCCCGGTGGACGCAGGACGGGCACAGCTCGTACGGCTCACTGTGGCCAAGGCGATCTTGAACACGGCATTGCGCTGGTTGCCGTTCTTTCTGCCCACCCTGGCCAGCGCATTTGCCACCACGACGGCTCGACTGACCACGGTGCTGGGTGTGGGCGAGATGGCTGGCCTGTCGACGTTGCTGATCGGGAAGCAACTCGACGGCGGCAAAGAGCGACTGTTCATGGCCGGAGCGCTCGGGCTGGGGGCGTTGTCGTCGTTCGGTGCGCTCGTTGGCAATCTGTGGGTCTTCGGCGTGTCCTACGTCGTGCTGATCCTGGGTGTGTCGACGTTTACCGTGAGCGGCCATGTGTACTGGAGTCGACGGATCCCGTTCCATCGCCGAGCACGCACAATTGGCGTGTTCGAGACGTCGTGGGCTACTGCTCTGTTGGTTGGGGCACCGGTGATCGCGTTACTCATCACGGCGTTTGGCTGGCGAGCGCCGTTCATAGCGCTGGGTGTGTTGTTGGCGATCTCCGCCGTCGTTGTCGGCTTCGACCATGACGACTCGGTGCTGCTCGACGATGCAGCGGCGCCGACCGGCACCGATCCGCTTTCGCTCGATGCCTGGATTCTCATCGCCGCGTCTGGCGCCGTTGCGGTGACGGGGCTGACCACGATCGTCATTGCCGGCACCTGGCTCGACGAAGCGCTGGGCGTGTCGACCGGCGGTATCGGGTTGGTCGCCATGGCCTTTGGCGCAGCCGAGATAACTGCGTCGGCCAGTTCTGCTGCGGTCGCCGACCGAGTCGGCCCGATCCGGGCGACACGTGTGGCGCTGGCCATCACCATCGTGGGCATGCTGATCATGACCCAGGCCGATGACTCACTGCTGATCGGCGCCATTGGTCTGCTGTTCTTCTTCCTGGGCTTCGAGTTCTCAATCGTCACGTCGTTCTCGATCGTCAGCGAAGCCATGCCTACCGCCCGTGGCCGTGTGCTCGCCGCCAACAATGCCGTGGGCACGGTCGCTCGTGGAACCGGCATTGTGATGAGCGGGATCGTCTATCAAGCGTTCGGCATCAGCGGCCCGGTCGCCATCTCGGTGACCACCGCCGTGATCGCACTTGTGCTGTTGTCGCTGAGCATGCGCCGCGCCGAATTGACAGCGAGTTAGCGCAGGGCGAAGAAGGCAATAACCACGTAGTGACAGGCGATGCCACCGATCACGAACAGGTGAAAGACCTCGTGGAAGCCGAACACCGCGGGCCATGGGTCGGGGCGCTTGCGGGCATAGATCACGGCACCGATACTGTGCAGCACTCCCCCGGCGACGAGCAGGATGAAGCCCTCGACCCCAAGCGCTCGCCAGATGTCCACGATCACCAGCAGCGCCACCCAGCCAACGATCAGATACGGGGCCACCACCACGGCTCGAGGTGCGCTCGGCCACGCCAAATTCATCACGACGCCCGAGATCGCGCCTGACCATACGAGCCACAAGATGATGTCGCCCTGCGGATCAGGCAGCGCCACCGCTGCGATTGGGGTGTAGGTCGCGGCGATCACGACGAAGATCATGGAGTGGTCGAGCGCCTGCATCACCTTGTGGGGGCGAGGGCTCCACTGCACCCGGTGGAACAGCCCCGACACGGTGAACAGCGCAATCACGCCGGCGCTGAAGATGGCTGCCGGTGCACGGGTTCCCGGCGGCGAGAGCGCAATCAGGATTGGACACAACGTGATGGCGGCAACGGCGGCCAATAGATGGGACCAGCCTTTCAGCATCGGTCGTGTGGCCACGGGGGTCATGCAAGAGAGCGTAGGCGGCTGCACCCAAGAGTTCGTGGCGGTGTGACAACGGCTTCACGAAATAGCGTGTCACTTCGGGCGCGGTGGCGCTAACCTCGTGCCCCTCAGGGCGTTTAGCTCAGTTGGCTAGAGCATCTCGTTTACACCGAGAGGGTCGGGGGTTCAAGTCCCTCAACGCCCACCATGTGATGTTGCAAGACATCCGCAACACGTGAACCCTCAGGGGTCACGTGTTGTTTGTGTTTTGGGGTTGGTAGGTGCGGGTGGTGTCGAGGGTGAGGTCTCGTAGGAGTTCGCCGGTTTGGGTGTCGATGATTCGGATGTGGAGGTCGTCGATGAGGGCGATGACGGGTCGGCGTTTGTGGGCGCGTCCGATGCCGATTTTGTAGAGGGTGCCTTTATGTCTGATGGTGATTTTGCCGGTCTGGTCGATGATGTCTTTTCGGACGCGGTGCTCGGTTCGAGGGTCGTTGTTGTGTTGTGCTTTGGGGAGTCGGTTGTAGGCAACGGCGGGTGTGGTTCGGCCGAGTGATCGGTGTGGCCGTTGGTGGTTGTAGACGCGCACGAAGTCGTCGATTTGTTGTTGGAGGTCAATGCGGCGGTTGACGCGAGGTTGGGCTCGTAGCCATTTCTTGAGGGTTTGTTGGAAGCGTTCGACTTTGCCGCAGGTGGTTGGGTGGTTTGGGCGCGAGTGTTTCTGTTCAATGCCCATGTCGGCGAGCACGGTTTGTAAATGGTTGGGTCCTGATTTGCCGCCTCGGGCGAAGCGGGCGGTGAAGTACATGCCGTTGTCTGAGAGTACTGATGCCGGGAAACCGTTGATTTCGCAGGCTTGTTTGAAGGTTTCGACGACGATGGGTGCGTTGACGCGGCGGTGCACGGTGACGCTGAGGGCGTAGCGGGAGTGGTCATCGATCCAGGACAGGATCTCGGTGTCTGCGCCGTTGTAGAGCCGCCAGTGACACATGTCGGTCTGCCAGGTCTCGTTGGGCAGGGCGGCTTGGAAGCGAATGTATGTGGACTTGGGTCGCTTCTTTGGTTCAGCGATCACGAGGCCGGCAGCGACTAGGTAGCGACGGATCGTGGCCACCGACGGCGCTGGTAGGTGCTGTTGTTGTAGGTGCCAGCGGATCGTCTCAGGTCCAGCGTCTAGACCTTGGGCACTCAGCGTTTTTCTGAGGTCGATGATTGCGTTGATCGTGGGTTCGCTGATTTTGGATGGCGATGTTTTGGGTCTGCGTGATTGCTGCTCAAACGCGGCCGGGCCATTGGTTCGGTATTGGTCGATGAGTCTGCTGACCGTCGATCGATGGACTCCGTAGAGCCTGGCTGTCTCGGCTTGGGACCGGCCTTCGAGCACAACCGACAAGATGATCGCACGACGCTTCACCCAGCCACGCTGACCGATCCAACGTGTTGCGTATGTCTCGACTCATCTGTTGCAGATGTCCTGAACCATCACACCACCCGGCGCACTCCGTTGTGTTTCTCACAACACTC
>ENA-ORXM01002709-ORXM01002709.1-marine-metagenome-genome-assembly--contig:-NODE-2709-length-19724-cov-3.263704_pt1 | contig 19724 bp, 18 predicted proteins | sample MGYA00237867_ERZ511480 | MGnify/ENA primary metagenome ERZ511480 (study PRJEB26309, sample SAMN06266103) | marine metagenome | isolation source: Algal blade | place: United Kingdom:Sidmouth, United...
GCATCAAAAGCCCGTATACCTAATTCAAGGCCCTCCAGGAACTGGGAAAACAACGGTTATTGTAGAGTTACTACAACAAATATTACATCGAGAAAAAGGGGCAAAAATATTAGTAACTTCTCAATCTAATTTGGCAGTTGATAATGTATTGGAACGACTACAAAAGGTGAACGAAGCAACTAAAAATAAGTTGCCTTTTATGCGTTTAGCGAGTCAATATACCTTGAATAAAGCAGGCGTTTCAGAAGTAATTGTACCGCACACGTTTGAAAATAAACTACAAGAATGGTTGCAGGAGACAGAAGAAAAATCCACGAATTATTTAAAAGCACTATCTGTAGAAGAGCAAAAGGATTTAACAAAAATTCAACAAGATTGGTTGTCTTTTTTGGGCAGTGTTAATACAGAATTAGTGGATGGTAGCAAGCAATCTACGTTGAAAAATGGGCATCAAGAAGCCGATTTTTTGACGGCAATGTTACAAGATATTTCTATTGTTGGAGCAACTTGTATGCACATTGCGAGTGGGCAGTACCATAGAATGAATTTGGAATTTGATTATGTGATTATGGATGAAAGTAGTAAGGCGTCACCTCCTGAAACATTGGTTCCAATTAATATGGGGCAAAACATCATTTTAATTGGAGATCACAAACAATTGCCGCCTGTTATTACCAAAGATATAAATCTGAAAAATAAAGTAGACGAAGCTTTGACAGACAATGGTTTGGGAGAAAATAAAGATTTTGGAAAAAGCTTGTTTGAAACCTTAATGGAAGCCTTTGAAAAAGATCCTAAGCAGCAAAAATACCTCAAAATGTTGGACATTCAATATCGAATGCCTGCACAAATTGGAACCTTAATTTCTAAGTATTTTTATAATAATAAACTTAAAAATGCTGCGCCTAAATTATTAAAAAATAAAGCACATGGCTTGTCTCTAAAAAAGGAAACTTCCATTGTTTTTATCAATACATCAAATCGTCCAAATCCTAGTGACAATGGAAACAAAACGAATCGAAATAATCCTTGTAATGTAAGTGCTATAACAGAATTATTAGAACAATTAAATACCCTGTATCCAAATAATTTAGAACAAGAAAATCCACTAAATATTGCTATTATTGCAGGATATAGAGGGCAAGTGAAATTGCTGAGAAAAGAAATAAATACGAGTCAATATGAAAACTTTGATACCTTAATAAATATTGATACTGTAGATAAATTTCAAGGAGCAGAGCGAGATATTATTATTTACGATGTGGTGCGAAGTAGTCCAAAACAACAAGATGTCATTGGTTTTTTAGAAGATTATCGACGTATTAATGTTGCTTTTTCTAGGGTTAAACGCTTACTTTTTGTAGTAGGAGACAAAGAGTATTTACTGGATCGGGCTATTCTACATCCTCAAAGTGATTTTAAGGAATTTAAATTGCAGCAGATTGTGCAAGAGTTGGATGAAGAAGGTTTGGTTTATGCTAATTTTAGTGAATTGTTGAAAGATAAATAAGGAAGATGGAGAAAGAACTTCAAGAGGTAAGGGAATTGTACGAAGCTGAGTATTTAGAGAAAGGGTATGCCTTGAAAGAGCTTAAGGTGGTTTATTTCCCGATATGGAAATGTAAACAAGAGATTATAGTAACAACACAAGTACCTATAGATCGTTTTAGTCAAGTGATCTTGCAAGCCATAGCGGCAGGTTGTTCTAAACATACCGCTATTTGTGCTTTTTTGGGAATTGAAACGGATAGTTTTGTACTTGGGCAGTTTCATTATTTATTAAAGCAAGATTGGATTCGGATAGATTCAGAACAGGTGTATTGGTTGACCCCTAGAGGAAAAACTTTGTTAAAAAAGGAAGCCAATATTCAGCAATTAAAAACGATTGAATTTGAATATTATACGAGAGAGCAAAAGAAGCCCCAAAAAGGCAGTTCTAATTTGCAATTTTTCAATTCTAAACGACCTCTAAACTCTAAATTATCAACAGCTAAAAAACAAGATTTTAAAGGCTATCGCATCTTTCAAAATAATCGTTTGGAGGAAAATTCATCCATCCAAATTATGTCACATCACCAAAATCAAGCACCCAACTTGAATCGTTTAAAAGCACAACGAAATGATTTTGCTGCTTTTTTCAAGGAACTTACTAATTATAATTTTTATGATTTTGGAAATGCCTCTTTGAAGTGTCACCCGCATAGTTTGTGTTTCTTGAGATTGACTTATCAGAAAGAAAAAACGAAGGCATTTTTAGTAGATGTTCGACAGTTTTCAAAATCAGTAGTGGAGTTGGGTGGTTTTGAGTTGGAGGAATTTTAAATAAATAAAAAGATGAAAGATATTTTATCAGATTTGATTAAGAAAATTCAATTGTATTCAGGAAGTTATGAAAATTTGAATTTAATAGAAGGGATGAAGGAAGAAGCGGTTAAAAAGCTAGAGGAAGAGTGGGATGTTGAATTTCCTAATGACCTTAGAATTACTCTAAAATATTGGGGGAAAACAGTAATAGATCCAAAATATAAAAATCTAATACTTACTGTGCCTCACTATGGAGAAATGGGCTTGACTTCTGAAAGTCAATTAAGAACGGTTTACCAATTGTTAATGGCATCCGATTATCAACAAAAAACAAAACATGACTGTAAAGGAATTTCGGAAGAATTTCTTTGGAACCCCAAATGGATTCCAGTTGCTGCTTATGGCAACCATTCTATTCACGATAGATTGAGTTTGTATGATTTAATTGTTTTGGATGAGAGGAGTGCATTGTATCAAAAAGTAGTGCATTGGAGCTATAGATCTGGTGTTGTTCGAATTGTAGCAGATTCATTTGAAGATTATATCAGTCATTTTTATAATGACTTGGATTGCATGAGTTGGGATGGAACGTATGGTTTTAGTTTTTAACTTTCAAAAGTGATGGCATTTAACCGAAATGTTTAAATTTGCCTAAGAGGAGGATATTATATTATTAATCAAGAAGTTTACATAAAACAGTTGAACTAAGTAGATGGACAAAAGATGCCCAATTTAAATGTTAATTACTTTTGCCGATCTACTTAGAATCAAATTTAACTATAAAAAAATGAAAACAATAATCGGCTTTTTTTTAGCAAGCCTATTGCTAGCAGCTTGCGAAGGAAATGGAAATATCTCAGGAGAGATGAGTGGGAAATATGAATCGACGACCACCCATTCGCACACAAAAAAAATAAATGGAAAAGTAGTAGAGGAAGTCAATTCAAAAACCTCGTCAGGAGGTGGTTTTGAAACGGATTTTAATGTAGTGATAGGAAATGGAGATACCACTATTTCAAACAATGAAATGCCAACTTTGAAGCCTAAAATTACTTGTACGCAAAGTTTGAGTGCCGAAGATGTTGAGGCTCTGAAAACGAAGGTAAGCCAAGCTTTTTTAGATAAAAATAGAATTTTAGCGGCTAAGGTTATTATTAATGATTGGTGTTTGACATCCAATCAAGTAAGAGATGTTTTGGCTTTATTTACGATGGATAAATATCGTTTGGATTTTGCCAAGTTTGCTTATGGTCATGTAACGGATAGAATCAATTATAGCCGAGTGAAAGATGCCTTTTCTTTTGAAGAGAGTAAGCAGTTGTTGGATAATTATATTAATACCTTGTAGGCATTAGTAATAAGAGTAGATGCGTCTATTTTTATTGCCTTTTTCTATCATTTCTAAAATAGGGATTTTCTTAAATCTTAGGCACTTGCTTAGGTTTAAGGAGGTTTCTATTTTTTTTGTTTATGAGGCAAAAAGAGAGAAGTTTTAAAAAAGTTGAACTAATGAGATTTTACAATTTTGTAAAAATTGGTTTTTTATTGATTATAAGATACTCTATATTTGAAATATCAATAAGTAATTTATAGAAATATAAAAGACTTGTTGAAAGAAACCTTTTGAGTGAACCAAATTTGTAACCAACTTAAATTAAATTGAATGCGTAATTTATCTATATTTTTTATTGGATGGTGTATTCTGCTGTTAGGATACCGAAAAGGATGATTTTTTTGATAAACTAAGAGAGGAGACAGCTCCCAACATAATTATCAAAAACATAACCTATTATGGAACCCCAATTGCTAACTTAGAATTTCGACAATATTTGGCAAGAGATTATACAAACGATGTGGATACAGGATACATCGTTTTGAAGGTAACTAATTTAGAGTCTCAGTCTATTGATTCGTTAGAAGTTGCCATATTTCTGCATTTAGATGAAAGTCGATCTTCTGATAATATAGCCCAAGCAAAAAAAACAAAATTTTTAATCAAGGACTTAGTAGATTCTGTTACTATTCCAGTTTTTAACACCGTTTCTACCTTAAAAACAATAAAAGAAGTAGAGGTTTTTTGTACAAAATACAATAATCAAAATGTATGGAGTAACTATTACATTGGTCAGATGGAAGCTTTTGATACGATTTCAGTGGCAACATTATTGGGTGCCAATAATGTGTATGGTGTCATTACTGCAGATAATAAACTAGATTTTAGATTGCCACAATCTTCCATTAGTACACAACAAATAAGAGGCAGTTTTACAACAAATTTTAGTGCTTTTATAGGCATAGGGTATAATGACGCAGGAGACACCACCGCTATTTTGTCTTTGGATAGATTGGTGACAGTTAGTCCAACTAGTACCAATGTCGTTCTAAATTATCAAGCAATCAGCCCAACTGATATAGTTGATAGTCTAAGTTTTGTATTATTTAACTAACCTTAAACCTAATTTTGATATGAAATATTTAATTGTAATTAGTTTATTTTTGAATTGTGTTGTTAGCTCTTATGGGCAAACTCTGCTTTTGGATGGATCCAATTTTTTGATTTTAGAGAATAGTAACCCTTATGTTTATGAGGCAAGTGTGACTCGTACTTCTTCCAATCGATTTAATGTAGAGATTAAATACGCAGGAGGAACAGCTCAATCATTTGCGATTAGCCCTTTGATGTTAAATACTTTTACAGCTGAGTTTATTACTGCTGTTGCTGGAGCTGGTGGACCTACTGCTGTAGGAGCAGCAGCAAATAACTCTAATTTACAAATGGCTGCAAGTGCATTGTATCATAATATAGTAGTTCAAAATAGCCTAAATCCACCTGTTGCTGTAGGTCCCAAAGCAGGAGACTTTTATGTTAAACAGAAAGTTCCTGTTTATGGAACTCTTTATGTAAACTCTTCGCTAGTCAATTCCAACTGCCCAGACCAAGTTACGGGGAGTATTTCGACGATTCATTCATGTGATCCTAATGATGTCTGTTTAGCTGTTGATCCAACGACTCCTTTTATACAAGTTACTTCTGATAGTTTTAAGGTAAGTACAGTAGAAATCGTTATTCACAATGGGTTTATCAATAGAATTAGAGCCGTTGTACGAATAGGAGAGATCGACTATATTTTTAATAATCCAGTACCAATTGGAATTTCTTCTCTTAGAAACATTGAATCATTTAGCAAGTACTATTTAAGATGTAATAACCCGTTCCAATATAGAGTACCATATAAACTGTTCCAACCTAGTGGTTCTTTAGATTATGTCATTAATTTAAGAGATATACTCCGATATAAACCAGATTTAACAAGAAATGTATATGATAAAAGCCCTAAAAATGCTACCCATACTATCGTTGTTAATCAAGATTCAATTATACATACAGTTTATAAAGAGCCTATAAGTCGATTAATTCAAGCTTCTGTGTTCTCTGACTTTATGGGAATAGAAGAAAATAAACCGAATGGATTGATTCAAACGGAAATATACCGCCGTATTAATCTACATACGGTTAGAAATCAATTGTGGGGAAGTAAAAATATTAACTGGGGAATATTCCAATATTTACGACCAGAAATAACAATTTCTAAAGTTGAAGATAAAGAACGAGTTTTACACTTAGATTATTTGACAACGAATATTAATGGTAAAGAGAAAATGCATGCTTATGCAAGCTCTATTGATTTGCATTTGTATCAATACATGAAAGCAGGAAGTTTATTTAATTTAGCCTTATTTCAAAACCCACATTTACATACAACAATTGAATTTAATACAGGGTTTTATTTTGGTTTAGTTCCCTTGAAAGATTCACTGCGATTAAATCCAGAAAAATTGCCTGAAAATGACGAATATACGACCGTAACATTTGAGACTTTTTTAGAAGGAAAAATGAAATTCTCTATGGATAAATACTTTGGATTTAATATGAGTTATACTCCCTTGGTTATTTGGGGTTTAGGAGAATACTACAATCAAGTAAAGGATAGGAATAACTTTGTAAACAATTTAGAGCAAGGAGGGTTTTGGGATCGCTCTTTTCTGGGAAAAGCAGAGCTGCTTGTTTGGGTGAAGCCAGCACCAGAAAAAAGTAATGGAAGTTTTTTTGGTCGTTACAGATTTATACATCAACTATCAAATCCTAATTTGTATTATCACCAGATACAAGTCGGGTACTCCTTTTATTTAGAAATACCACGTCCTAAGAGTTAGGAATAGCTCTCATAGAGCATAAAAAAGCCTTAAAATCAAATCAGATTTTAAGGCTTTTTACTTTTATATCTACAGGGAAGAAGACCTAACGTCCAGGGAAGTTGGGCATACTCATTCCGCCACCTTGTCCTTGCATTTTGCTCATTTGATGCATCATTTTACGCATTTGCTCAAACTGGCGCATGAATTGATTCACTTCTTCTAGTTTGTTACCAGAACCACGAGCAATACGCTTCTTGCGGCTACCATTGATAATATTTGGATTTTTGCGTTCCTCAGGCGTCATAGAATTGATAATAGCCTCAATTTTACTAAAGGCATTGTCATCAATATCTAAGTTTTTAGCAATTTTTCCCATACCAGGAATCATACTAATCAAGTTCTTGAGGTTACCCATTTTACGGATATGGTTCAATTGCGTTTTGAAATCGTCAAAATCAAATTTGTTCTTTTTGATTTTGCTTTCCAAACGTTTTGCTTCTTTTTCGTCGAATTGCTCTTGTGCTTTCTCAACTAAAGAAACAATATCTCCCATACCTAAAATACGTTGTGCCATACGATCAGGGTGGAAGACATCTAATTCCTCCATTTTTTCCCCTCTACTCACAAACTTAATTGGTTTCCCAACAGTGTATTTGATCGAAAGTGCAGCACCACCACGAGTGTCACCATCCATTTTGGTTAGAACAACTCCATCGTAATTAATACGCTCGTTAAAGGCTTTTGCTGTGTTTACAGCATCTTGGCCTGTCATGGCATCTACTACAAATAAGGCTTCAGAAGGATTGATTGCATTTTTAACTGCTTCAATCTCATTCATCATCTCTTCGTCTACTGCTAGACGACCTGCAGTATCCACGATTACTACATCAAAACCCATCTTTGCTGCGTGAGCAACGGCATTTTGAGCAATTTCTACAGGATTTTTATTTTCTAATTCTTTGTATACTTCAACGCCAACTTGTTCACCCAATACCGTCAACTGAGTGATTGCCGCAGGACGGTAAACATCACAAGCAGAAAGTAAGACACGTTTGCCTTTTTTTACTTTTAAGAATTTAGCAAGTTTACCTGTGAACGTCGTTTTACCCGAACCTTGCAGACCAGCAATTAAGATAATACCAGGTTTACCTTTGATATTGATACCAGCAGCTTGACCACCCATCAATTCAACTAACTCATCGTTGACGATTTTGGTCATCAATTCACCAGGACGTACAGAAGCCAAGACATTTTTGGTTCCTAAAGCTTGTACTTTAATTTTATCGGTAAATTCTTTGGCAATTTTATAGTTTACATCGGCACCAACCAAGGCACGACGAATTTCTTTGATAGAGGTAGCAACGTTAATTTCCGTTAGTTTACCGTCTCCTGTCAACGACTTAAAGGCTCCTTCTAAACGTTCTGATAAACTGTCAAACATATTGTATTTTTATTTGAATGTTTTGATTATATTCTTTTAGTAGAGTAGAACTGAGCCCTAAAAATTGACAAGGAATCAGCATCGACCTGCGAATATACTAAAAATATGAAAAAGTAACTTTATCTGATTGCACTTTTTTATCTTTGAACAAAGAGTTTTATAGAATGGTTTAGATAAAAAGAGGAATTGGTTTAAAATAATTGACATGAATTTTGAAAAAATAACGATTTACAGCACTCATTTAGAAGCCCAACAAGCTTTCTATACAGAAACATTAGGCTTCGAACTATTGGAAGAAAAATCAAATGGATTTACATTAAAAATAGGAAAAACAGCTCTAGAATTTGTTGAAAAACAAGCTGCTACCAATTATCACTACGCTTTTAATATTCCATCGAATCAAGGTGCCGAAGCTTTAAGTTGGTTAAAAGAACGGGTAGCCATTTTAGATTGGAACGATGAGGAATTGGTTGATTTCTCCGATTGGAATGCAGAGGCAATATATTTTTATGATAAGGATAATAATATTGTAGAATTTATTGCTAGAAAAAACTTAAACATCCCTACCACAAGAGAATTTGATGCCCACCAAGTTTTAGAAATTAGCGAAATGGGAGCGCCCACACAAGATGTTCAAGGGGTATATGATTATTTACAACAGTTTTTTCCAATTGAAAAATATAGTGGAGACTTAAGCCGCTTTGCTGCAATGGGAGATGAGCATGGTTTGTTTATTGTTATTGATAACCAACAAAAGAAGTGGATTCCTAGAGATGATGAGGCTTATTTTTCACCTTTTAAAGTTCGATTAAAACATCAAGACAATTTATTGGAGTTAGAATATGAAAATGGACAGTTTAAGAAATGCTAGATACTAGCTCAAACAACCACAGACTATTTTTTTCAACCAAATACTAATTATTAGTATAAGTACTTGCAAATAATCTAAAACCAACTTATTTTGTGTTTATAAAAAAACAAAAATAGAGAATACCAAATGAAATGGAGTTATGTGCTTTTTATAGCACTTTTTACAGTTGCCTGCCAACAGAAAAAAAACAATGAAAATACTACTTTCGTTGATGCATTTCTAGAAGAAAAGGAAGATACATTAGAATCTCAAAAAAAAGTATTAAAAGAAGAAAATGAAATAGGAAAACCTATTTGGGGTTACCGTTTTGTTCTGATCGGAGATTTTGACGGAAATAACCTCCAAGACACCTTGATAGAGCGTTATGTGGATGCTAAAACGCATCAAGAAACGAATAAATTTTTTGAAAATGTTGATATACTAGACTACCAAGATGGTGTAGTAGGAACTCATGAGTTTTATTCTTATATGGTGAGTAATCTGTTAATAGATACTTTTCCATATACATCAGTATTAGGAGTGTCTTATGCTGAAACGATTGGGGATATTGATGGTGATGGTGCTGATGAAATTGGAATATTAGCAAATAATGCGGATATTTCTAGTGTAAATACTTATCGAATTTACACTTATAAGAATGGATGGAAATTATATTATTCCTTTGAAGTACGAGACTGGGAATTCCCTGCATTACCTGAATATAATGTGATGTACGGTTTATTTGGAGCAATGGACAAGGTTGTTATTAAGGACTCTACTCAAAATGAAGCAATAGAAGAAGCGTTAAAAAAGTATCGACGGGTCAAAATTATAGCTCCCAATACGATTGAATATGCTGCCTTTGATGTTGGAGATTGTGACATCAACTATGTTTATCAAGCTTATGAAGATAGTGTGCTTTGGGTCGTTCCTAAGTTTCCAATACAAGATGAAAATATTGTTTCGGTTTGGACAGAGTATGACTTATATTCAGATGATGAATTAGAAGCTATTAAAATACAAAAAGAACCCATTGAAATTTGCGATCCTGCGTCAGAAGGTAGACAACGAGTAAAATTTAAAAAAGCGAGTTCAAACAACTATTGGGTTCAATAATGCATCTTAGAGGTAAACACTCTGTTTATTACTCTAAAAAAACGATTCCCAATGAAAACTCTAGGATTGCTAGGACTATTGCTCTTTGTTTTTAGTTGTCAAGATTCAAATCCTATCGGAAGAACACTGGATTATCCTGTCTGTATAGATAGTATAAATGTAGAGCCTCGTATACTTACTTATGAAGATTTAGAAGAAAAATTGAGATTTCCTATTTTGTATATAGGAGAAGAAAAAGATACCCTATCTATTGATTACAAATTAGGGCTTAGTTTAGTGATGGTACCACCGCCACCACCGCCCTTTAATACCTCTAAAATAGATCTTATAGAAGACACTGTGACTTATGATGAAGTAACGGAAAAGCAGGACGTCTGGTCAGAACGAAGAAAGAAATTTGCTCCTTATTGGTGTGCTTGGTATGAATTGATGGAGAACTATAAGCACGTTATAAAGGATAGTATGATAGTAAATGTCATCGTGGATACGAATCGTTACTTATTGCACTATAATAATGTTCCTATTCCTAAAGAATCATGTAAAGCGCATCCTGTTATTATCAAAAATATAGAAAAGGATACCCTAATTATTGCTACTCATGATTATATTGAACTTGTTTTAGAAGGGCAAATTAAGGATACTTGGAAACCTCTAACAGAACCATTTCAACATAGAGGTTGTGGAAATGGATTGATCTATCTCTTATTGCCTCCTAATGAAATTTTAGTTACGTCAATCCCTGTTTATAGATGGAAAGAATCCATGCAGCTTAGATTAAAGTTAGGAAACAATTATTCGGCAACTTTTAGAGGAGATATAATTGTACAATGAAAAAACTTCAGTAGCATGTTTTTATTTATCAAATTATTAATAAACTAATAACAGATGCATAAACTAATTCTCGGTATTACGATTCTAAGCCTATTTTTGAGTTGCGAAAATCCTAATCGAACTATTTTGGGTAAGTGGATGATGCATCAAGTCATTCAAGATGGACTAGATGTTACAGAAGAACATAATCCTAAAAAAGACCGTTACTTTGTAATGAAAGAAGATGGTACTTTTGAAAGTGATGGAACTCCTTATGGTAAAAATACAGGGAAATATGATTTTGATCCAATAGAAAATACCTTATTTATTGACAGTGACGGAGGGGATACCGACGATAGTAGTTGGAGCATATCTTTTGAAGAAGGAAAGATGATTTGGCAGGGCAAAGGAACGGAATGGGCAGAACGTTTTAAGATTGTTTATGTCCGTACTATGCCTCAATCTTAGTTCAAAATAGCTTAAAGATATTTGATGAATTTTTTATGTGTACAGGACCAAACTATTATCTGTGGAAATTCATCTAAAAAATAAGCTATCCAAGTTCTATTTGTATCTTTTAACTCGCCTTGCTCGTCCTTACATTTGTCTCTACGTTTGTCCTGACGTTCGTTAGGAGAGCTTGAGAGTACTTAGGAGCGCTAAGCGTTGTACTTTTAGCTGTCCTGTACACAAGAATTTTTTATTAAAACATCAATTTTTTTCGATAGTTTTCTGTTTCAAATACAAAAACAGTGGAAAACCACCAGCAATTCCAAACACAAAAGTTAGCACCCAAACCCACCCATATTTGGGAATGTTATGTTTTTTTGCTTCTTGATAAGACCAAAATAAAAAGACCAAAACAACGTAAAATAAATCAGTCATAAATGCCGCTGAAATATTGTTGGCGAACATACCATTAAAAGTAGCAGGAATGTCTGTCCAAAGTAAGATGTTGCCTGTTTCTAGGCTGACTTTGGCAACAAAAATATTAGGTAAAATAAAGCCAATAATTGCAATTGTTAAATAGAGATTTTTCATCTGTTTTATTTGTTTAGTGATGTGTTTTACATTACTTCGTGGTAAAATCGTATCCGTTTGATTATCAATTAGATGTATTTTTGTTATCGAGGTATTAAAATGTTGATAATCAAATGAATGCATAGATTTTTGGCTTTTTCAGTAGAAAAGCAAAAAATCCACGAAGTACTATTTTATATACCCAAAGATAAAACAGAGAAAGGAGTCAAACCATTGACTTTCGTCAAGATTTTGGTGCAATGCGTTTTTTTATTCGACTTAAGGATTCTGCACTAATGCCAAGATAGGATGCAATATAGTGTTGAGGAAGGCGATTGAGTAAGTTTCCTTTGTGATTCAAGAATTTAAGATAGCGTTGTTTTGGATTGAGTGTGATAAAAGAGGCAACAATATCTTGATAGGCGACTAATTCTTCCTCCATAATTATCCGAGCTAAAAAGTCAAATTTAGGTGAAAAAGTTAAGAGTTGATAAGCGTGTTCGTCCGAAATAACTAAGACTTCTGTTTTTTCTGTTGCCTGAAAGTTGTGCTTACTGAGTGTTTGTTTGGTAAAACTCTCGTAAGAGCTTACAAAATCATTCTCGGTATAAAAGAAGGCAGATTTTTCTAGTCCATCCACCACATAAAATAAGCGAACACAGCCTTTGATGACAAAGAAAAATTGTCTAGAAATATTTTGTTCTTGTAATAAAAAAGCGCCTTTAGGAAAAGTTTGAATAGGAAGCAATTGATCTACATAAGCTTTTTCTTCAAGAGTTAATTGAACGTGTTGTGCAATGAAATTAAAAAATGCTTGTTTCATGAATTCTATTTTTACACAGAGCTAAATAGGGTGAACAAGTACCACACCAAATCCATCAGGGTCTAAATAAGTCAAAGCATGCTGATTCCAATAAGGATTTTTAGCAACAATAGGACGTTGTTGGTTTTGATCAAAATTAGCTTTGATACGATCAAATTCATTAGCATTTTGTGTATAAAAAACTAGTAAATCATCTTCATCAGGATGATGTTTAGGCTGTTCTAACGAAACGGTAAATTCCAAATGCCAATCTAAGCCTTTTTTGCCTAGAAAAACACCATCATAATTATTATGCTTTTCAAAACGGCCTAAGACTTCTAATTCTAAGTTTTGAGTATAAAAATCAATAATGATTTGTAAATTAGTAGTATGTCGTGCGACTCTAAATTTCATAGAAAAGGTATTTTATAGCTATCTTCTGCATATAGGAGAACTTTAAAGCACAGCGCTTAGCGGTCTAATATTTTTTTAGATATTAGACCGTGCTCAACCTTTGCTGCATAGCAGCAAGCCTGCTCGTTTACTTCATTCATGCTTCTATTAGATATTAGACTAAGTGCTGATTAATAGAGTTTTAGACTAAGAGCGAAGCGGTCCTGTCCCCTCCACGTAAGTAGCAGCGAAGCTAATTTACTTGCTTGCAAGTCTCCAACAAAGCTTGTTTTGAACCTTCAATTTACTTGAAGGGAGGGGTTCTAAAATCTAGTATTTAATATCTAAAAATTAGTTAGGAGTTACCTGTTATTTTTAAATCTGGCAAAAATTGTCAAAGAACCATTTATTTTAACTAAAAATCTTGCGTTCTACTTCTTCCAATTCATTTTTGAGATCATGAGCAACCTTGTTGTATTCTTTGATTTGATTCTCTTCAGATTTGAGGTGATAATCAAAATCTATAAATTGATCATTGATCTTTGTTTTAATCTGATTGAAATAACTACTCAGATTATTATTTAAGGTATCTTCAAACAAGGTGCGTTTTTTAGACAACGCCTCTTTGACATCTGCAATGTATTTTCCTTTTTTTGTAAACGCAATTCCACCAGCAACCAAAAGCCCCAAACCTGTGGCAATTCCACCTGTAATATCTAAGACAGAGATTTGAGTAATAACAGTCAAGGCACCACCAACAGCAGCTACACCACCTGCTACATTTACTCCTGTATAATCGACTCCACTTCCCTTGACCACTTTATCGCCTTTAAAAACAGAAGATTTGTCTAAAAAGTCCGTTAAATTTTGCTTGAGAGAATGTACGATTTCATTGCGTTTCTCATCAATTTTATGAAACATTTCGGTAGGCTGAATACGAATATCTTCCAAGGCGTCCAATTCCTCTTTGACCCCAATAACCATATAGGTAATATCGCTCTTTAGGCTGTCAACACCACTGTCTAGAATTAAATTGGTGTCTTTGTTCAAGCGTTCTACGTGTTCTTTGTTTACCTTCTCTAGCCAAGCCTGCGTGCTTTCACCACCAAAAGCAGAGCGAATAGATTTAAACGTAAAGCTAAAGAAACCAATCCCTTTGTTTAGTTCTTCTAGGGTTTTTTCTGTGTTGGCATCGTAAGCAGCCAGACATTTTTGTGCCAAATTTTGGATGTTAGACAAGGTTAAGGATTCCTTTGTTTTGATAATCGCTGCAATGCGCTCTCTTGTTTCAGAATCCTTGGCATACTTTGTTTTGCGTAAGTCAAATTCTTTGTTGATGTCTGCCATTAACTTTTTGATGATTTTTACATCTTCAATAATTTTACTTAAGGCAGCATCCTTTAAAACATCGCTATTAATATACTCCTGGATAGGAGCGAAGCCACTTTCTTCGCCTTTGCCCTCTGCTTCTAATTTAGAAGAGGTAACATAAATTTGAGGCCTGTCTATATTTTCATTAATAGCATATTTGGTCAAGACATTTTTATAATTGATCTTTTCTTCTTCTGTATAACGATCTGCTTTTGTTAAAACAAAAACTACTTTTTTGGACCATTCCCCTTTTATTTTTTGGAACAAATCCCAAGCAGATTGTACGTGAATATTATCCAACTGGAAGACAAATAAAACTAAGTTGCACTTAGGAATAAAACGTTCTGTAATCACTTGATGATCCAACTCTCGACTATTAGTTCCAGGAGTATCTACCACCGTGATTTCTTTTAGAATTTCAGCAGGAAATTGGCGCGTTGTAATACGTTGGTGCGTGTCTTGTGTCAAGCTTTCCTTTTCTCCATAAACAATCTTTTGAACATCTTGCGTACAAATTTCATGACTAGTAGCACAAATTGGACTGCCCAATAAAGCATTCACAAAACTACTTTTTCCTGCATTCACTTCTCCAACAATTACAAAAAGAAAGTTCTCATTGATATTGTCAATTTGCCCCTTTAGAATTTCTCTAGTTTCCTTGCTAGCGTTAAATTCTCTAGCGGCTACCAAAAGATTGGAACCCATTAATTTTAAGGAAGCTTTTAATTCTTTTATATGTTGGCTAACTTCTATTTTGCTCATAATGTCTTGTGATTATAATACGAATGGGCATAAGGTAAGGAGAATCTACGATTCTCCAAAGTGTTTATTGAAAGGACAAAAAGTTTTTTCTAATTCCATCAGGTAAGATCGGAATGTCTAGAATCTGTTGCAACCGTTTTTTGTCTTTTCCTTTGCTAGTAAAACAGTCGATCATTTCTGTTATAGAAATAGAATAAGAACTAGTCTCTACTAATTCTATGGAATCTCCTGCTTGTAAAACGCCCTCTTCCAATACCCGAAAATAAATACCATAACGTTTGAAGTTATAAAACAAAGCTGTCATATCTTCTCGTTCAAAACAAATGTTAAGCTTAAAACAAGGAATTCTTGGCTGAGTGGCTTGAATTACAACACTTCCAATTTGGTAAATATTTCCAATCAATACTTCTGTTTCCTCCAAACCTTCAGTACTTAAGTTTTCACCAAAGAGCCCAAATGACCATTCCTTTCGATCAATATGTGTTTGCCAAGCCTCATAATGTGCTTTGTCGTAGGCGTAAATAGCCTTGTCTCTTCCGCCGTGATATCTTAAGTCTGCCTGTTTGTCGCCTTCTATATTCAAAAGCGAAACGGCTTTTCTACCTTCAACAGGGTATTTAAAAATACTCGTCTCAATCTCTTTTCCTTTCCAATTGACGCGCTTAGGCTGTCCGACGTTTAGTGATAATAGTTTCATTGTCCAATTAATAGTTTTGAAGTATAGTGTCAGACATTTTGGAAAGGTCTAACACTATACTTCTTGTTCTTGAAAAAGCTCTATAATCATTCCCAAATAAGCGAAAAATTCATCATTTCTGTTCCCGTTTTTAATTGATAAACTTCCTTGTTTTTTAAAGCTGACCAAAATTGATTCCATGCTTCATTAGTTAATAATAAAGCATATCCATCTTCTAAAATACGGCTAGAATTTTGCTCTTGCTGACCAATTAAAACCAACATACAAGCACTAATAATAGTCCCTTTGCTATTAGGTAAGGTAATGGCTTCTGATTTTTTGGTATCAAAGGACCAAGTTAGGCAGGCATCTGCTTCTGGTGCCAGACTAGGCAAAATACCAACAGGAACTGAGCTTGGGAAATCTTGTATGGAGACCTCAAAGTCTAATTGTCGAGGAATTTTTAGATAAATATGTTCATTATTAATTAAGGTAACAACTGCTTCCTGTAAATTAATTCGATTGACCTTTGACAACAAGCTATCTTTAAGTTCTTGAATCTGTAAATTAGCTCGGTGATGATCTGTCCAATAAGGAAAAGGAAAATAACGCGCCTGTTTTCCAAGCATGGACAAAATTCTTAGTGCTCCAAAGCTCTGAATGGATTGTACTTCTTCCAAGCTTAATAAAACCATATTCAAGCAGTTTTTAGGAAGCTTTTTTTGTAAATGGAAAGGTGGGGTAGCATAGACAATTCCTTTCCACCCCCACATATCCTTTTGCCCAAATTGTGTAATGTCGCCTTTTTTGACTATTCGACCTTCCATGGCGAGTTGGTAGACTTGTGTGAAAAAGAGCAATGGGTCTTCTGGAATATTATGAATATCAACTTGATTGGTTTTGAGAACAAAAAAAAGCTCTTGTTGCCCTACTTGAATCAAGCCTTTGGTGAGGTAAGATAAAGCACGAACATTATTGTTGCCCATTGTTACAGGGATTTGATGTTCGGCAACGACCACAGAGAGTTTTTGAGGGATGATTTCTATGGTAATGGGGAATGAACCATTGTCTTTATTCCCTTTTAATTTGTTTACTATTTTTTTTAAAAAAACCATACGTTAATTTTTTTCTAGGCTTATAATATTTTGCCAAAGCAAAATTGGAGAAACACCAGCATAGCTACTTTCCTGTGCATCATTACATTCTATAATAATCCATTTCCCTTCTTGTGTTAATGCCAAATCAAGCACTAAAAAAGGAATTTGTAACTGATTGACAGCTTTTTGAGCTATATCTAAAGCTGCTAGTTTCTGACTGGAAGACCAGTTGTAAGTACTAAATTCAGACCAATAAGCACCACTGCCAACCAACACGCCTTTCCACCAAAAGGTTCTAAACTCGAATGAAAGAGGAACCTTATCTGGAACTTGTTTCTTTAAAAGTGTCAAAGGAATATATTCTCTACAAACAACGGGTTGCCAGTGCAAGATAGGGTTCTCTTGATAAGCTTTCGCAATTTGATTAAACTCCTTAGCATTTTTAGCAATACAAAGTGAAGGTTTGTGTTTGTCTGTTTGTCGATTTCCTTTTATAAAAATAGGAAAATTAAAGTTTTTTAGAACTTGTTCTAGGGGTGGAAATACTTTGTAAACTTTACTTTTTGGAGTGAATTCTGACAAGAGTGGATACCAAGATTGAAGCTCACTAGCCATCTGATGTTGCTTTGGTGTATTAATCAACTGAAAGCCTAAGTCTAAGAAATGATCATAAAGTGATTCATAATTGGAAATAGCACCAACTCTAGCGATCGTTTTTTCTAGACCTTTAAAGCGAGGACGACTTATCAAAAAAAGTGGTGTAAATTGAAAGTCATAAGCTCTAATATTAGTCTTTTGCTCTGCAATCCAAATGCTTTTTTCTAAATAAAAAAAATTAGGAGTTTTACTATTTTGGTTCATGTAATTAGGGGAATGTTAATGATATATTATTAATATATGATAAACGGTTTTCGGTAAAAATTATTTCAACTACTTAGTATAAGCATTATAATAATAAAATCAAGTAAACAGGGTTCTTTTTTTGTTTTGGTATAACAGAAATACTTGCACTAATATTGAGTAATGATTTAATGTTTATTCAAGTAATGTATATGAAAACGAGTTTATTTCTTGCTGTATTTTTCCTAATTTTTAATAATACATTTGGACAGAATTTAGTTCCAGATCCTAGCTTTGAAGGTACAGGGATCTGTGCCACAGGCAACTTAATAGCACCTTGGCAACGCCCTTTGGGTTCTGGAACAACTCCAGACTTATTTCATACTTGTGCATTCCCTTCCATTAATAGTTGTTCATCAAGAGGGATTCCAATGAATATGGGCGGAACGACAAACCCAGCACATAGTGGAAATGCTTATGTAGGGATTGTTGATGTATATGATTTGGGCGCACCAAGTGGGAGAGAATACATACAGGTACAATTAACTAGCCCATTAATGGCAGGACAGCGCTATAACATTGGTTTTTGGATATTAAGACCAGACTCTACTAAATATGCAACAGATGGAAAAGGGATGTATCTTTCTACAACACCGACACCTCAAGCTGGAAATCAATTCATTCCTGTAACACCTCAAATTATTTCAGGAGTGATTATGGATGCAAATAATTGGACATTGGTAAGCGGAATTTATACCGCATCGGGTGGTGAAGAATGGTTAACGATTGGTAATTTTTATGACGATGCAACTACTAATATTCAACCAACAGGAACGGGGGCAACAGATGGTTGTATCTTAATTACAGATGCTGCTTATTATTTTATAGATGATGTGTTTGTGGAAGCAAATATTTTGCTTCCATTAAAGCAATTTGAGGTCTTAAAAACAGCACAATCAACGAGTTTATTATCTTGGGAATTAGCAAATGTAGATTCTTATCAAGAAATTAGAATTCAAAGAAGTCGTAATGGGATAGATTTTGAAACTATAGAAGAGTTAAAAGAGCTAGTGAAAATTCAAGAATGGGAGGACAGGAATCCTTTGGGAGGAAATAATTATTATCGCCTAGAAATGGTCTTAAAAGCCGAAATAGTAGAATATTCTACTATAAAAGTAGTTCATTATAGTAACGTAAATCAAATAGTAGGAATGCTTTATCCTAATCCTTTTACTAATCAAATCAACATCAATTTGGTGGAAGATGTTGAAATAGAATCGATAGAAGTAGCTTTATTCTCTATGCTTGGGCAACCTGTTTCTATTACTTCGATAACAACTCATGGCTCACAAAAGCTGACGATTTTATTAGAAGAATCTTTGCCCAAGGGAATGTACACGCTTATGACAAAGGTTGGAAACAATAGTACTTATCAAAAGGTCTTAAAAAAATAAATTTGTGGGTGTTTTATGAAATAGTATCTTTAAGGGCTTACTTTAGATGCTAATAAAACTTACGCAGAATGATTATAGATTTAAGAAGTGATACGGTAACACAACCAAGTCCAGAAATGAAAGCGGTTATGTTAGACGCTCCCTTAGGAGACGATGTTTTTGGAGATGATCCATCTATTAATGAATTAGAAGCTTATGCCTCTAATTTGTTTGGAATGGAAGCCGCTGTTTTTTGTCCTTCAGGTACGATGACGAACCAAATTGCAATCAAGGTGCACAGCAATGCTCCAGGAGAGTTGATTTGCGATGAACTGTCGCACGTTTATAAATACGAAGGTGGTGGGGTTGGTTTCAATTCTGGATTGGCGACTCATCTTTTAAAAGGAGAACAAGGGCGTTTGACGGCTGCTCAAATAGAGGCAGCTATTCAACCTGACGATCCACATTTTCCAGAAACTCAATTGGTGAGTTTAGAGAATACTTGTAATAAAGGAGGTGGAACGATTTACAACATAGAGGAAATTAAAAAAATTAGTCGGTATTGTAAGAAGGGAGGACTCAAGTTGAATTGGGATGGGGCAGGAGTTTTTA
>ENA-ORXM01002710-ORXM01002710.1-marine-metagenome-genome-assembly--contig:-NODE-2710-length-19713-cov-5.820992_pt1 | contig 19713 bp, 13 predicted proteins | sample MGYA00237867_ERZ511480 | MGnify/ENA primary metagenome ERZ511480 (study PRJEB26309, sample SAMN06266103) | marine metagenome | isolation source: Algal blade | place: United Kingdom:Sidmouth, United...
GAAAAATGGAGTAATCCAAACCCTTAAATTTTGATTAACTCCCTATGGTTCTTCAGTTTAATCTTCTTACGAACATCTCTAATTTGTTCCATAAATTTTGATGTAATAGCGGAAGAGTCTGCCTTTACGTGCTAGGCGTAGGTAAACCTCCCATTAGTAGAGACATAGTTACCAATTGTCTAATAATATGCAAAATGAGATGACCCTTTTACTCTATTAATTGACATTTAGTATTATTTTTAGATTGCATAGTGAAATAAGTTTGGCCAAACCTTTCATTCCTTATTATCAAAAACTAAAACTTGTATTATGTTAACTTACGAATGGCTGCAACAAGTACGATCACACCAATCAATCCAAACATCAACTTATTTTTCAACTAAAAAATCTGCTCAAATACCAGATGGGAGTGGCTTGATTCAGACTGGAGATTTAGAAGGAGAAACGATAGATGTGTCTCAAATAAATGAGGGCATTTTCTTTTTGACAATTTATACAAAAGACAATAAGATAAGAACTGAAAAAATCATTAAAAACTAAAATTTATGAAAACGATCTTAACCATACTTATTTTGTCGATGGCTCAAATGTTATCTGCACAATTTCTTAACCCTACCCTTGATATTTGGAATACACCAAGCCCAATGTTTCCCTTTGAACATCTAGCGGACTGGAGATCAACGAATAAAGTATTAGATGGAGCGCTAAGTATATCGGTTACCAAAGAAGAGGAAAATGGGCGTATTTTTGCCAGGATTCAAAGCAACCAAGCCTGGCCGGATGTAAGTGGGTCGGGACATATAGAGCAAGAAATTTCAACTGATAATTTAAAAGGAATCACGTATGTTTCGAGATGTGATAGTGTCGAATTATTAGGAGGGTGCATCATTCAGATATTAAATCTGGATGATGAAATTCTTTTGTCGGATACTACTTTTATGGTTAGTGATACTTTTGATCAAAAAATGCTTACAGTTCCTACCCAAATTGTAGAAGGCAATGCAAGCATAAAGGTCAGGTTTCATGCCCAAGGACATCATTTTGGGTCTTACCCTGAACCTGAATTGGATGGGTATACGGTCTTTGACATAGACAATGTTAAAGTGGATTTTATTAGCAGTGTAAATGAACCAATATTAGATAGTGATCTATTGGATGTGTATCCTAATCCTAGTCCAGGGATCTTTCGATTAGACTTGTCAAGAAATTTAAGTGCAAAGTCAGTTGAGGTGTTTAATTTACAAGGGCAAGTTGTTTGGTATGGTCAGTATTCGAATAGGCTTGATTTGAGTCAGCTGATAAATGGAAACTATATCATATCTGTACGAACAGAAAGTGGGGTAGTAGCTAAGCGAGTTAGTATCCTATAATGAATTATAATTCTCTTTAGCAAACCCAAATCAAATAAACTTATCTAAAATAAACATAAATAAAAAACTGACTATCCGCTTGATGTACACCAATAGTTGTTTTAAAATGCCAAGTCCTGAAATGCTTGTCCTGCCTCACTTTTTGCGGGGGATGAAATAAATTAGGTATATCCAGAAGTAGGAGGTGATAACCACAGAGTGGTTAAATATCATTAGCCGTGGGTTTGACCGACTGATGCGAAGCAATCAAGATCCAGTGGATCTTGATAAGAAGGGAACTGTCGCAAACTTGCGGCAGCTAATATAATGCTTAAATTATATGTTCTACAAGGGATTTTTTAGAAATTCCGATAGTGATCGGAAGACAAATTGCCAACTTTGATTAACTCCCTCATGATGCACGAGTTAACTTACTTACGAACATCCCTACATATATAGCCACCTTTATCAAAGACATTTTTTCATTGCAAGTATACAACCTAAATGCAGCCCTTCATGGTAATTATTAAATTCGATAGCGTTTTCAACCGTTTTTAAAATACCATTGGTGGTGGACAAGGTGTATTCATTAAATTGCTTAAACTCACCCGCTTGGTAAGCTTCCTTCGTTTGATCTATCGTTGAGAAAAGTAGGCGAGCTATTTCATCTATTTCCGCTTGAGTAATCTCTCGCTCTGGCTTAGTACCTTTTTTGTAAGTATTGATAAATTCATCCGACACCGTACAGGGCACACCTGACAAGCGATGCACTAGTAATTGTTGCGTAGCAATCGCATGACCAATATTCCAGATAATATTATTATTAAATCCTTCAGGAATTTTATTTAACTCTGCGAGCGAGAATTGTTCCAATTCTGTTTTATACAGTATTCTATTTTTATGCGTAATATCAAAGGTGAAATCCATTATCTTGTTTTGCCCAAAAGTAAACACATTTTTAATCAAACAAAAAAATTGCATAAGGATGTCAGATATTCATTTCTCAGGTAAATAGATGTTTGTGTATGGTCTGTCAACAAATGATCATCAATCTCAGCTTCCCATCTTCCTCCAAGGGCGCACGATGTATACAAGGAGGGACGTCACTATCTGGATGGTCTACCGCTAGCCTCCATAAATGACCAGTACCTAGGCTGATGGGCTGGGCGTATGGCAGCGCATCATAATGCAAATCAAAAAAGTAATCTTCTAGAAAAGCATTAAAGTCATCTTCGCTTCCGTCGTATAGTTTTTTGAGTTCTGCTCTTATTTCTGGTATGAGGACTTTTTGTTCGGCTTGAGCATTGGGCAAGATGTCACTAGGGGCGCCGTGGTAGGTGCATAGAAAAGTATTCATGGCTCCAGCGGAGCGGTCTACGTGAAAAGAATACACATCCGTTGGAAAAAATGGATAGCTATCATCTCTGTCATAGTGCTGAATAAGATTCAGTGTGGGCGCCGCCCCATGCGCTGTGAGTAGCTCGAAATCATGGACAATAACACTCCTAGCGAGTTGGCCCGCGTCACTCAGCTGCAGACCATGTAGCTGCTCTTGAGAAATGGTTTCGATATTTTCATTTAAGGGTAATTTATTAGCGATCTCAGAAAAATTCCCTTTGAGTTGACGTGTCCAGCAAGCTGCATTAATAGATCCTTGAAAAGGAGTAGAAAGGAGATCTTCAAAATTCGTTACTGTTTGAATCTGATGCGTATGATTTGGAAAGTCTGACATAATAGCGTTACTAATCAAAATGACAAATCTAATGATACTAGGCTAAAAATTTTGGATAGAATAACAATTCATAGATGCAAACAAGAAATTAAATTTTTAGAGATCTAGTACTAAATATGTGCTTCGTCTACCGTCTTAAGTCAAAAGGTCCTTCTTGCTAATACTTTAAATAAAATATGGATAGCCGTGCAGCCTATGCCGACTGAGGGATAGAAAGGACTGCTGCTTTTCGCAGCAGGTCTCGACCTTTTTTCGGGCGAGACGGGAGCGGAACGCGGACTCCTGCATAGCGCGACCCATAGCGTAGCTCTTGCGGAGAGATGGGGCAGTCCCAAAATATCAAAATAGAAACCTATCAATGCCTAGACTCTCGGAATCACGTAAATTTGTCATAACTTTGGTATTCGTTTAAACTTAAAATCTGAGAGTGAGTTTTATAGCAATGAGTACTGTAAAAGAAGTCAAAAAGAAGCTTAAGAAAACCGAAGTGGTTCCTGAGATGGAATATATAGAGGTAATCGGTGCCAATGAGAATAATCTTAAAAATATAGACATAAAGATTCCGCGGGATCAGCTAGTCGTGGTCACTGGAGTCAGTGGTAGCGGGAAATCCTCATTGGCATTTGATACGATCTATGCAGAAGGTCAGCGACGCTATATGGAAACTTTTACTTCCTACGCTAGGCAGTTCATCGGGGATATGGAACGGCCAGAGGTGGAAAAGATAGACGGGTTGAGTCCTGTAATATCGATAGAACAAAAGACGACTGGACGTAATCCGCGCTCTACTGTTGGCACTATTACGGAGGTATATGATTTTATGAGATTGTTGTTTGCAAGGGTGGCGGATGGCTACTCATATGTGACAGGAAAGAAGATGGTGCGCTATACGGAAGAGCAAATGGCGGATCATATATTGAAGAATTATAAGAACAAGAAAATTTTGTTGCTAGCACCGCTTGTGCGTGCTAGGAAAGGGCACTACAGAGAGCTTTTTGATCAGATAAGAAAGCAGGGCTACACGAAAGTGAGAGTGGATAAAGTAGTAGTCGATCTAGTGCCTGGGATGCAGATAGACAGGTACAAGGTGCATGATATAGAGGTGGTGATAGACCGATTCAAAGTCGAGGTGGCTAAGCAGGATAGGTTGTTTACCTCTCTGGGTACTGCGCTAAGCATGGGCGATGGATTTATCATGGTATCCGAACATGGGACGAATAAACTGAACGCTTATAGCAAACATCTGATGTGTCCTGAGTCAGGCATCTCATACGAGGAGCCTTCCCCCAATGCCTTCTCCTTTAATAGTCCATATGGCTATTGTCCATCTTGTAATGGATTGGGTAAAATACCTAAGGTGGATATGGATAAAGTAATTCCAGATACTAGTAAGAGTATTAATGATGCGGGTATAGTGCCATTTGGAGAGGTGCGCGATAATTCTACCTTTAAACAATTGCGCGCAATAGCGAAGAAAAATAAGTTTACCTTTTCTACGCCGATCAAAAAGATACCGAAGAAGGCATTGGAAATGATACTTCATGGTGGAGGTGTAGCTGATGCAAAGAAGAGAAAAGTACATCATGACTTTGTCTATGATCTGAGTGCAGATGGTATAGTGAATATGCTAAGTCACTGGTATGAGAATAGCAGTTCAGAAAAAATTCGTAAGTGGTCTGAAGAGTTTATGACCGTCGATAAGTGTGAAACTTGTAATGGAAATAGACTGAGAAAGGAGTCTTTGCACTTCAAGATAGATGAGAAGAACATCTCTGAATTGGCGCAGATGGATACTAATTTGCTGTACGAATGGTTTAGTGGGATAGATAAAAAGCTCAGTAAACGTCAGAAGCTGATCGCTAAAGATGTGCTGAATGAAATAAAGTTGCGCATCGGATTTCTGTTGCATGTAGGATTGGATTATTTGACTCTGGATAGAGCGGCGAATACGCTATCAGGAGGAGAGGCACAGCGGATAAGACTAGCTACTCAGATAGGTTCTCAACTGACGGGAATTACTTATATATTAGATGAGCCCAGTATAGGTCTACATCAACGTGATAACCAAAAACTCATAACCGCGCTTCAAGAGTTGGTAGAAATAGGCAACACTGTTATTGTAGTAGAACACGATAAGGATATCATGTTGGCGTCCGACTACTTGATAGATCTAGGTCCTGGCGCAGGCAAACATGGTGGCGAGATTGTAGCAGCAGGTAAACCTAAAGATTTTGTAAAGAACAAAACCTTGACAGCGGCTTACCTTAATAATGAGATAAAAATTCCTGTGCCAGAAGTTCGTCGAAAAGGTTCCGGCAAATTTCTTGAACTAAAAGGAGCGAGGGGTAATAATCTGCTTAACGTAGATCTCAAAATACCGTTGGGAACATTGACTTGTATAACGGGAGTGTCAGGATCAGGAAAATCAAGTTTGATCAATGCAACGCTGTATCCTTTGATGCGGACCTACTATTATCGAAGTCAAAATAAACCGCTAGAGTATAAAAGTATAAAAGGGTTAGACTTACTAGATAAAGTAGTGGAGGTCGACCAAGCGCCGATAGGCAGAACGCCGCGCTCTAATCCTGCTACATATACAGGTGTATTTACAGAGATACGTAAGTTGTTTACGGGTCTACCAGAAGCAAAGATCAGAGGTTATGCTATGGGTCGTTTTTCATTCAATGTAAAGGGAGGGAGATGCGAAACTTGTGGAGGCGGTGGTAAACGTGTAATAGAAATGAACTTCTTACCAGATGTACAGGTAGAGTGTGAGACCTGTCAAGGTAAGCGATACAATCGAGAGACTTTAGAAATATTATATAAAGGGAAATCGATCAGTGATGTACTCAATATGACGGTGGATGAAGCTGTAGATTTCTTTGGGCCAATACCTAAGATTTTTCGAAAAATGAAGACAATGCAAGATGTTGGCTTGGGTTATATACAGCTTGGTCAGCAGGCAACTACATTGTCAGGTGGGGAGGCACAACGGGTAAAATTGTCAGAGGAGTTATCTAAACGTGATACGGGACAAACATTATATATACTTGATGAACCTACTACAGGTTTGCATTTTGAAGATATTAAGCACTTACTACACGTGATTAACAGGCTAGTTGAAAAGGGGAATACAGTAGTAATCATAGAGCATAACCTGGAAGTCATAAAAATGGCTGATTATATTATAGATCTTGGTCCAGAAGGCGGGAAAGGTGGTGGAAGCATAATCGCAAAAGGTACTCCAGAGGAGGTGATAAAGGTTAAAAACAGCTATACTGGTAAATATTTAAAATTGGAATTAGACTGAGTTCCCTAAAACAATGCTAACTTTGGTATAGACGAAGTTGTAACATATGTTGAAGAAGGCAATTAATAAAGGAATGCGATGGTATCTCGCTCAGAGATATAAGCATATTTATGCTTTTTACAATAACCCACTGCCTGTACAGCAGAAATGGTTCGATTACCTGATCAAGTCCGCTCGTTATACAGAATGGGGGGAAGCACATAATTATGTTTCTATAAAGTCGAAAGAAGATTTTGCAGAAAATGTGCCTATCCAAGACTACGAATCATTGAAGCTATATATTGAACGGATGATGCTAGGCGAGAAAGATGTCCTCTGGCACGGGGAAACCAAGTGGTTTTCTAAATCTTCTGGTACGACCTCTGCTAAGTCAAAGTTTATTCCTGTCAGTGATCAAAATCTCGTACAATGCCATATAAAGGGAACTTGGGATACGATGGCTATGATATACAATCAACTGCCAGAGGCTAGGCAATTTGAGTGTAAGACTTTATTAATGGGGGGTGCGTTGACTCCTGTAGAGGGAAATCCAAGGGCGAAATATGGCGATGTATCCGCAGTCATGATACAACACATGCCTCAAGTCGCACGACCATTTTTTACGCCTGACTTTGCTACAGCGCTGCATTCTGACTTCGAAGAGAAGTTGGCTATGATGACAAGATTGTTAAGTAAGGAAAAGGATATGGTCATGATAGGTGGGGTACCAACGTGGCTGATAGTATTATTTAGAAATATTTTGGATTATACTGGAAAGAACAATATGCTGGAAGTATGGCCAAATTTGCAGGTTTATACACACGGTGGTGTAAGTTTTGAACCATATCGAGAGCAATTTAAAGGTTTTTTCCCTTCAGAAAATGTCAACTATTTTGAGATTTATAATGCTTCAGAGGGATACTTTGCAATGCAACATGGTAAAGGTGATACGGATATGCTGCTTCTGATGGACAGCGGTGTATATTATGAATTCTTACCTCAGAAAGAATGGTATAAGGAATCCAAGCAAGCAGTTTTGCTGAAAGATGTAATAATCGGAGAAAACTATGCAATGGTGATTTCAACGAGTAGTGGACTATGGAGATATATTACAGGTGATACGGTGGTATTCACCTCGACTAATCCTCACAAGATAAAAATAACGGGTAGAATCAACCAGTTTGTAAATGCTTTTGGGGAAGAGGTAGTTGTGGAAAATACGATCAAAGCTTTAGCAAAGATCTGTATATCTATGGATGCTGCAGTGAAAGACTATACTGTGGCACCTATCTATATGACGGATAATAAAAGAGGAGGGCACCACTGGTTGATAGAATGGGAAAAGCCTCCAATGGATGAACGACGATTTGCGGAGAATTTAGATTATGAAATTCAGCTTCTAAATACAGACTATATGGCGAAACGTTATAAAAACTTGGCCTTGCAGCAGCTAAAGATTACTTCTTTGCCTCCAGGTACATTTCATCGTTGGCTGAAAGATCAAGGTAAATTTCATAACCAAAGCAAAATACCTCGCCTAGCGAATCACACTACTTATATTGATGAAATACTGAATCTGATAAAGTAATGGAGAATTTTTTTGACGCAAATTCTACAGCTTTACTCGCGACATCTTTTGAGATAGCTGGCGCTACTGATAAAGTGACCGAGGAAGAATTGCTCTATGTTTTGTCTGAGCGGATTGCTTATATGATAGACCATAAGTTTGATTACCTAATGCATATCATGTATCGCTTCGATGTACTGGAGCATAAGATAAGAGCTGCTATTGAGCCAGGAAATAATGAATCCGCCAATGTCGCTCTTGCAAAGTTAGTATTAGAGCGACAGAAAGAGCGTATTAGACTGCGTAGAGAATATAAATCTCCTGACTTGGAAGGATTAGAAGGGTGGGAGTTTTAAAATAAAATAATGTATCGGGTATTAATAACAGATGTAACTACTCCTATATTAATAGATGGACTTCGAGGTCTAGGCTGTGAGGTCGTAGATATGGCATCTGTAGATCAATTTTATGTAGAGCAACATATACATGAATACGACGGGATAATTGTACGTAGCAAAATCACATTATATGAACGTACACTGAGAAAAGCAAAAAAATTGAAATTTATTGGAAGACCTGGCTCAGGGTTGGATTTGATTGATTTAGATTTTTGTAGGAAAGCAGGGATTGTGGTCTGTAGATCAGCGACTAGCAATAGTAATGCAGTTGCGGAGCATGCACTAGGAATGTTGCTAGCCTGGATGAATAATCTAGTAAGAGCAAATAACGAGGTGAAAAATATGATTTGGAGGCGTGAGGCCAATAGGGGTTATGAATTGATGGGAAAGACAGTAGGGATCATTGGATTTGGAAATACAGGGAGTAGGTTCGCGAGAAAAATGAGTAGTATGGGCGTAAAAGTGCTAGCTTATGATAAATATAAGCAAGGATATGCTGATGATCTAACTTATGTTGAAGAGTCAAATCTCGCAGATCTTTGTCAGGAAGTTGACATCATAAGTTTTCACTTGCCATTGAATAAGGAGACAAAATACTATCTGAATACTGACTTAATTAAGCAATTCAAGCATAATGTGGTTGTCATCAATACCTCTCGTGGACCTATCGTTCATACGCAGGAATTAATTGATAATCTAGAATCAGGCAGAGTACTTGGCGCCTGTTTGGATGTACTTGAGAATGAGGAACCTAGTAAATATAGCGTAGACGAGGAAGTGATGTACAAAAAGCTGTTCCAAATGGATCAGGTTATATTGAGTCCTCACGTTGCTGGCTGGACAGATATCTCCAAAATACAGATGGAGTCTTTTTTGGTAGAAGAGATAGCTACTAAGGTAATGGAGAAGTCTGAATCCTGACTTATATGGTTGTTTGGGCAGAATTGCGTTTTATCTATGCTTATCTTTATAAAAGCGGCGAGATAAAAATGTTCTTGCATCCTATTCAGAAGAGGAGCAGGGAGTTATAAATAGTAGAAAGAAAGGATATCTAAAGGGATTTTGAAGCCATAGAATCTTTATGATTTCGAAAATGTCATTGCTTAGTCAAGTGAAATGTTTTGTTTTGATAAAAGAGGCAATTTTCTTAACATTGTGGATTCTAATGGATTGAAAAACCATATTTAATAATAAATAAAAAAACAATACTGTATGAATCGAAATGTACTACTTTCACTATTGTTCATACTTTTTGGGACGATCGCCTACGGGCAAAGCACTTCGCTCTCTGGAAAAGTTACGGATCAAGCCACTGGGGAGCCAGTAATGTTTGCCACAGTCGCCATTAGCAAAAATGGTGTATTTATATCAGGTGCGGAAACGGACTTAGACGGGAACTACAACTTCTCCAATATAGATGGCGGTACTTATGACTTAGAGCCATCGTACATCGGATACCAACCTACAAGAGTGGAGGGGGTTGTGGTCTATGAAGGGCAAGCTAATATTGTTGATCTTGAAATAAGCGAAGGGGTCGTAATGGATGAGATTGAGGTTATTGGATATAGAGAACCACTCATCAGACAAGATAATACCACTCAAGGATCAACTGTGACCTCAGAAGAAATAAAGAACCTACCTACTAGAAGTATCAATGGTTTAGCAGCCACTTCAGCGGGTGTAGGTGCATCTGATGATGGAGACGATCTTTCTATTAGAGGGTCTAGAACAGACGGTACGGTATACTATATAGATGGTGTACAAGTTAGGGGAAATATGATTCCAGAATCTGAAATAGATCAAATGCAAGTCATTACAGGTGGTGTTGATGCCAGCTATGGAGATGTTGTAGGTGGTGTAATTTCTATTACTACTAAGGGGCCATCTGCGGCATTTGGCGGAGGATTAGAGGTCGAAACCTCAGAGCCTTTTGATAACTATGGTTACAACTTGTTTAGAGGAAATGTTAGTGGTCCATTACTAAAAAAGAAATTTGAAGATGGCACAGAGAAGTCTATCATCGGATTTAGATTATCTGGTCAATATAGAATACAGGCTGATGATGATGCACCTGCTCTGCCTATATATGTTGTTAAGGATGATGTACTTGCAAGGCTTGAAGCAAATCCTTTGGAGTCTGTCTTACAGGGTGGTCAAGAGGTCGTAGTACCTGCAGGTCAAAATATCACCAACGATGATGTTCAAGTGTTAGATTTTAGGCCAAATGAAGATGTAGAAAGAGTAGATTTTACTGCGAAAATAGATGCTCGTCTTACAGATAAAATTGACGTCACTTTATCTGGTAATTATAATAATGAAGAAAATCTTTTTACACCTGGTTATGGTTCTACTCAAACTGCTTCTGCAAGAGGTAATAACGCTGCATGGAGAGGTACATGGACTACATTCAATAGCAATAATAATCCGATAGATAAAAATGAAAGAATAAGAGGAAACTTTAGGTTTAGACACAGATTAAGTGGTGCGACTACTACAGGAGCAGATGGAGATGACGTTGTCCCAACTGTAATACAGAATGCCTCGTACATATTACAACTAGGATACGAAACCCAAGACTTCGAAAGAGCAGATTCTAGACATGGAGATAATTTTTTCGATTACGGCCATATTGGTCAATTTGATTATGATTGGACTCCTGCTTTTGGACCAACTGAATATTCTGGTGGGATTATTGGTGCACTTGGTATTCCCATTGGACATGTCGATTATGCACAAAACTTCCAAGGCTACACTCCTGGAACAGCTAATCCAGTCTTAGCTAACTATAATAATGTCGTATCTGATGCTGAAACGGAGAATGATTATTTTGCGCTTAATGGACAATTTAATGCTGGAAGAGATATTTGGAATTTTCATGATAATGTAGGTGCTGTTTATAATCTTTATCAAAAAAGAAATAGAGAGTTTATCACTTTTAATGTTAGTAGTAATTTTGATATCGTACCAGAAGGTAAATCTGAAAAGGGAAGACACTCTATTCAGTTTGGTATTAGGTACGAACAGAGATTCTTAAGAGGGTATGACATAAGTCCAAATGCTCTATGGCAAACTGGGAGGCAGTTAAGCAATAGTCATTTAACATCAGTAGATACCACTTTGGTTATAGATACAGTAATTGACACGATGGGTATGACAGGTGTACCAGGCGCTGTAATAGATATTTTTAATCCCATCGTCAATATTAATGAAGAAACAGGAAGTACTTTTTTCAGGGAAGCTAGAAATATTAATAATACACCTATCAATAGATTCTTTAACATAGATGGTATAGATCCTTCCTTATTATCATTAGGTTTATTTAGTGCTCAAGAATTAAATGATCAATCTGCACTCAATCTTAATTACTATGGTTATGATTATACGGGTAAAAAATTATCGAATTCTATAACCTTTGATGACTTCTTTACTTCTACGGATGAAAATGGGAATAGGGATTTGCCTGTTGCCGCTTTCCAACCTATATATGCCGCTGCATACTTACAAGACAAGTTCAAATTTAAAGATGTTATTTTTAGAGTAGGTCTAAGAGTAGAGCGATACGATGCAAATACTAAAGTTTTAAAGGATCCATTCAGTTTATATGAAGCAATGTCAGCAAGAGATTTCTATGCTTTAGATGGCAATGAAGACTTGGTAAGACCAGAGACTGTAGGCGATGATTTTAAAGTTTATGTAAATGGTGATGAACAGAGATCTAGCAGTGTTACTGCATACAGAGATGGAGAAACTTGGTACTTCCCTGACGGAGAACAAGCCAACGGAGGTAATGTAGTTTTTGGTGGTCAAGTAGTGACTCCTAGATTATACGATCGAGTTAATAATATTAGAGCTTCTGGATCTGATGAAGCAAATACATTTGAAGTTAGTAATTCATTTAAGGATTATGAACCAGAAATTAACTGGATGCCTAGATTAGCATTCTCATTTCCGATATCTGATGACGCGAACTTTTTTGCACACTATGATATCTTAGTTCAAAGACCTTCGGAAAATCAGGCCTTGACTACACCTTTACAGTATTACTATTTTGAAGAAAGGTCTGCTTCTGCGTTATTTGAGAACCCAGCTTTACGACCTCAAAGAACAGTAGATTATGAGGTAGGATTTCAGCAAAAATTAAACAGAATTTCAGCGATCAAGATTTCAGCTTTTTACAAAGAGTTAAGAGATATGATTCAAAGAAGAACTTATGCTTTCGTAGCAGGGGTTGGTTCATATGTTTCTTTTGATAACCAAGATTTTGGTACAGTTAAAGGTTTTAGTTTTGGATATGATCTACGACGTACTAATAACGTACAAGTGAACGCAACTTATACTTTACAATTTGCTGATGGTACAGGGTCTGATGCGGATTCGCAAGCAGGACTTTCAGCGAATGGAAACTTAAGAACACTATATCCTTTTGACTATGATGAACGTCACAGATTAAATCTTACTGTAGATTATAGATACGCCTCAGGTAGTAGATACAACGGTCCAAAAGTTAGAGGGAAGAATATCTTCGCTAATGCTGGTATTAACGTTAATGGAACGGCTGTTTCTGGTAGACCATACACTAAAACTTTAGAGGCTGAAGTGTTGAGGGGTCAAGGTCGAACAGGTGCATTGAATGGAGCAAGATTACCTTGGAACTATTGGTTAAATTTAAAAATCGATAAGCAGTTTTCTCTTACTAAACCAGAAGCAAGAAGACAGCTAGGATTAAACGTTTATTTTAGAATTCAAAATGTTCTAGACAGACAGAATATTATTAGTGTTTATACAGCTACGGGTTCTGCTGAGGATGATGGCTATTTGGTGACTACGCAAGGAGTAGACGCTATCAGGGAAATCACTAGTACTGGATCAAATCTACAAGCATACTTAGATGCTTATCAGTGGAGAAGAGTCAATCCTAATTTTTATAGTCTTCCTAGAAGAATGTATGTGGGAGCAGCCTTAAATTTTTAAAAAACCTGAACAGAAATAATTAAGAAAATGAATAATATGAAATATATAATAACGAGCATCCTATGTCTAGGAATGATGTCCGTTTTTGCATTTAAGAATCCCGAAAATGTAAAACCTAATAGGTCTAATACTGCGGTGAATTATCGTATGAATTGCGCTCAATCGACACGATCTTTAGATTTGGATATTAATAATGTTAGAGCTAGACTTCAGATAGGAGGTGATGTTTGGTGGGATGGAAACAATGGTAGATACATTGTACCTAAGGTAGAAGCAGGTGAAACAGAGGTTTCATCCATTTTTGCGGGTGCGGTATGGATTGGAGGTGTAGATCCAGCGGGTAATCTTAAGATTGCAGCACAAACATATGGACGTAGTACTGGTTCTTCAGATTTTTGGCCAGGTCCATTAACGGAATCTGGTTTTATAGATGCGGATGCCTGTGCACAATGGGATAGATTTTTCACTGTTACTGGAGCGGAGATTGATCTACACATAGCACAGTTTCAGGCCGCAGAAGCTGATCCTAATTTGGAATATGATAACAGTCTCATTCCGAAAGGTGTAAGAGAATGGCCTGCAAAAGGGAATCCATTTTTTGCAGAAATATACGGCTTTGAGTTGCCAGATGCAGAGCAAGGTTTGGGAGCATTTGAGGATGTAGGTGGAGGACCAGATTATAATCCTGAAGATGGAGATTACCCAAAAATTGAGATTAGAGGTTGTCCTGAGCCGCAATATCCAGATCAAATGCATTTCTGGATTTATAATGATGCGGGGAATGCACATACACAATCTCAAGGTGATGCCATTCAGATGGAAGTACAAGTACAAGCTTTCTCCTACACCACGAATGATGAGCTAAATAACATGACGTTCCATAGATATAAGTTAATTAATCGTGCGGTGGAAAGTATTGATAGTACTTATTTTGCGATGTGGGTAGATCCAGATTTGGGTTGTTCCGAGGACGATTACATTGGATGTGATACTAGTAGAAGTATGATGTATGTCTATAATCAAGATGCTCAAGATGGTTCATCAGGAATAAACTGTACTGGTGGCGTTGCTACTTACGGTAATGACATTCCCTATCTCGGGGTAGATTATTTTAGAGGACCTCTAGCACCAAAAGTATTTGGTCCTAATGGTATTTTACTTAATCCAGTTCAAGGTCAACCAGGTGATACAATAGTCGAACTTGGAATGACTTCTTTTATCTACTATAATAGGGCTAGTCCTACGACCAATCCTGCTCAAGTAGATCCAGGAACAGCGCAGCAGTACTACAATTATTTGACAGGATCATGGTTAAATGGTGCCCAAGTGACATTTGGTGGTAGTGGCTTAGGTGGAACAGAACCTACAAATTATGTATTTCCTAACGAACCAAATGAAAACGATGGTTGGTCCATGTGTACTGCAAGTTTGGTTGAGGAAGATCGTAGAACAATTCAAGCATCTGGTCCCTTTAGGCTCGATCCAGGTCAAGTAAATGAACTTATTATAGGAGTGCCATGGGTACCCAACGTTAGTTATCCTTGCCCAGATATGGGTAGATTACAGAAGGCAGATGATATCGCTCAAGGTCTATTTAATTCCTGTTTTGATATTGTTGATGGTCCTGATGCACCAGATGTTAACTGGGTAGAATTAGATCAGAAGTTGATTGCTGTTCTGAGTAATGATGAAATAAGCTCTAACAATAAGTTTGGTTCTTATGCTGAGCTTGATCCATTAGCACCAAACTTGCCAAAACCTGAAGCAGATTATATTTTTGAGGGATATATAGTTTATCAGTTAGCTAATATAAACGTATCTATCGATGAGCTGACGGATCCAGATAAAGCAAGAATTGTATTTCAAAGTGATAGGAGAAATGGCGGTGATGTTATTTATAATTGGGAAGAAGTTGATAATCCTAATGCTACCATTCTTGAAGAACCAACTATCTTAGTTCCTGTACTTAAGGTGGAAGGATCCAATGAGGGTGTAACTAGTACTTTTGAACTTACAGAAGATATATTTAGTGGTACTGCATTGAGAAATCATACAACATATTACTATACTGCAATCGCTTATGCTTATAATGAATATGAACCTTATAATGCTGCAAATCTTACTGGTCAAAAGGAGCCTTTTCTGGAAGGTAGAAGGAATATTCGAACTTATTCAGTTACACCTAGACCTATCACGGATAGAACATTATTAGCAGATTATGGCGATGGAGCAGTTATTACAAGATTAGATGGGCAAGGTGTGGGAAGCAATTTCCTAATGCTCTCTAATGAAGAAAGAAATAGAATCTTCGATGAGCAGAATAGTCAAATTCCAGCTAATTATAATGGACCGATCACCTATTTACCAGGCGGAGGTCCTGTTACAATTCAAGTGATTGATCCATTGCGAGTGAGAGATGGCGATTATGTAATAAGATTAGATCAATCAGAGGAGCTTGAGTCAGGAGAAAGTGGATGGGAGTTATTTGATAACGCTAGTGGCGCAAGCTTAGGGAGAGCTAGCCAAAGCTTAGAAAACAAAAATGAGCAGCTATTTCCTAATTTAGGTCTATCGATCACAATTAATCAAACTGCAGATGTTGGTGAAGAAGAGGCCATCAACAATGGTGCTATCGGTCAGACGATAACTTATGCTGATCCGAGACAAGCTTGGTTAGTACCAGTACCCGAGAATGCAAATACATTTGAAGGTGCGAACTTTTTAGATCTTAATTTTATGCCTACAGCGGGCGGGGAATTACTTAGCGATCGCGATCCAGACGAAGATTTTTCAGATTTCGGCTCTGGACATTTTGCACCTTATACCTTATTGGATTACAGAATTCGCCCTAATTTATATGCTACACCAGCATGGCTCTCTCCCAACTCTGCTATTACCATTGGTAAGAGTCCAATACAAACTATCAACAATGTTGATGTGGTATTTACTAGTGATAAATCAAAATGGAGCAGATGTGTTGTTGTAGAAACGGGAAACAGATATTTTACTGATGCTGGTTTCGAGACACTTGACGGCAAAGATAACTTTGAACCAGTTGATAGACCTTCAGTGAGTAAAGATGATAATGACGGTGACGGTAGACCAGATCCAGATGGTTCAGGAAATGGTTTTGCATGGTTTCCAGGATATGCTATAGACGTTGAAACAGGAACTAGAGTAAATATCTTTTTTGGTGAAAACTCTGTATTTGGTGATCAAACTCTACAGCCAGATATTCTGACAGCTATAAATGGATCGGATATGATGTTTAACCCTAGTGCTCAGGGAGTAGCCCCTGTTTTACCTCCTAATCAACCATCTGCTTACAATCAGACACTAGGTGGAATGCATTATATATACGTGACAAAAGATCCTTACGATGAGTGTGCATTTATAAATAGTAAACTTAGAGATGAAAACGATATTAGACGTACAGATGCATTAAGCTTAGTAACTTGGGCAGGTTTGGGATTAAGGTCATTAAATACAGATTTATTATCGTATGCTGATGGATTAGTACCGACAGAGACAGTAGTAGAATTAAGAGTTGATAATCCATATGCGACTGCTTTAGGTACTAACGACAACAACTCATACCCAAGTTACCAGTTTAAAATTGAAAACAAGGCGCCTATTGCTGCCACTACAGATGAGCAGATCAACGCGCAGCTGGATATGATAAATGTTGTTCCAAACCCGTATTTGGCTTACTCGAGATATAGTACGAGACCAAATGATAATATCGTTAAAATTACTAACCTTCCTGCTAATTGTATTGTTACGATCTACTCTTTAGATGGTCAGTTTATCAGACAGTATGATAGAAATGAAGCAGAGGTACCAAATTCAGGATCCAATCCAGGAGTATCTGCAGATCAAATTTCACCAGCTATAAGTTGGGATCTTAAAAATAGTGCTGGAATACCTATTGCAAGTGGTGTCTATCTTATTCACGTCGCTGCTGACGGTCTTGGCGAGAGAGTCATAAAATGGTTTGGTGTGAATAGACAATTTGATCCATCAGGATTGTAATCGAATTAAAAAACCAGTAGGCAGCAATTATTTTGTTGCCTACTTTTAAAAAATACTTATGAAAAAAATATTTATACTTTGTATCACTTTATGCACAGCTACATGTATACTTTTCGCAGGTAATCCTGATAGACAAGGGGAGGCTGGTGCGTATGAGTTATTGATGAATCCATGGGCAAAAAGTGCAGGTCTTCATACTATCAATACTGGTAGTATTGGTGGAGTTGAAGCTATGCGTCTTAATCCTGCTGGTGTATCTAGAGTGATGGGCACAGAACTCGCCTTGTCGCACACCTTTTATTTAGTAGGTACGGATATAAGCCTAAATGCTGCGGGTTTTGCCCAGAAAGTAGGTAAGAGTGGTGCATTTGGAGTATCAATTATGGCTGTAGATGTTGGAGATTTACCAATCACTACTGTTGACCAGCCTGAAGGAACGGGTGCAACATTTTCACCAGGTTTCATCAATATTGGTCTGTCATACGCGCATACCTTTGAGAATAAAGTTTCTGTTGGTGTTACCTTGAGAGGAATTTCAGAATCAACTGCAGATCTTAATGCTACTGGTTTTGCAATTGATGCTGGGGTACAATATGTCTCTGGAGACAACGATGAATTTAAGTTCGGTATTTCTCTTAGAAATGTAGGTTCTCCAATGAGCTACAAAGGAGAAGGCTTATCTTATCAGTTAGAAATTGACGAAACAACGAAGATTTTTTCTGGAAGAAGTGAGACGTTTGAATTACCGAGTGTACTCAATATTGGTGCTTCGTATGATTTTCAACTTGATGAAAGTAGCAAACACATGATTACTGTACTTGGTAATTTTACTGCTAACTCTTTCTCAAACGATCAACTTAGTGGCGGTTTAGAATACAGCATGGCAAAATTATTTCAAATCAGAGCAGCATACAGATATACTACTGGTTTAAATTCTGGTAAGGATACAGTTGCAAAAGCGCCGGTTTATAATGGATTAGCTGCTGGTGTGAGCGTTATGATCCCGCTGAATAAAGAAACAGAAGCAAAATTAGCAATTGACTATGGTTATAGATCTTCAGATCCTTGGGATGGATCTCATAGTTTAGCCTTAAGAATGCTTTTCTAAGGGAAACTAATTTTATAACACTAAGGTCGGGTAATAATAAAATTTATTATCTTTGAAAAAGAACGCTTCTATATTTAGTATAGAAGCGTTCTTTTCGTTATTTACTCATTAAAATGATAGACATCTGTTTGCTTTATGAAACTACAATGTCTAAAAGATAAACAACATTATATCTATGGCTGAGCATACATATATGACCCAAGAGGGCTACAACAAACTAAAAGCAGAATTAGAACTTCTTAAAGGGGAGAAGAGACAAGAGATCGCTTCTGCTATTGCAGAGGCTAGAGAAAAAGGAGACCTGTCGGAAAATGCGGAATACAAAGCTGCGAAGGACGAACAAGGGATGCTTGAAATGAAGATATCTATATTAGACACTAAGCTTGCCATGGTACGTCTATTGGATCCTAGTCAAGTAGATGCCTCCAAAGTGAGCCTACTCACTACTGTAAGAATGAGAAATATTAAAAACGACAAGGAACTTACTTACACCATAGTTCCTGAGTCAGAGTCAGATATCGCTAATAAGAAGATAAGTAGTAATTCACCAGTAGGTGAAGGGTTGCTAGGGAAAAAGGTTGGAGAAACGGCCGAGGTAAAAACGCCTAGGGGTGTTATTGAATTTGAAATTTTAGAAATAACAGTCTAATGGCTAGTATCTTTTCTAAGATCATAGCGGATGAAATCCCGAGTTATAAAATTGCAGAGGACGATAAGTTCCTCGCTTTCTTAGATATAAATCCTGTTGCTAAGGGGCATACTTTAGTAGTCCCGAAGCAGGAGGTAGATTATATTTTCGACCTTAATGATGACTTACTTTCAGAGATGATTATCTTCGCAAAAACAATAAGCATAGCCATTAAAAAAGCTATTGTATGTAATAGGATCGGCGTTAGCGTCATAGGCCTGGAAGTACCTCATGCACACATACACCTTATGCCTATAAGCAATCTACATGATATGAGTTTTGAGAAAGAAAGACTAGTCTTTAGTTCTGAAGAGTATCAAGAGATAGCCCAGCATATTCGTGCTCAGTTAGAGAAAGTATAGAGGGAGGTATCATAAATGAAAGTACATTTCCACAGCCTAGCTTGTACCGATTTTCGGGGGTAAAATTTATATTATCCAAGGTTGAAATCTCAAGTTCATACTAGGGGTAATCAGAAGTAAGTAGGGATAAACATAAGTAGGGGTATTCAGAAGTAAGAGCACATCACCACAGCGTAGCCCGTCCCGCTTTTCGGGAGTGAAATATTTATAGGCCTGG
>ENA-ORXM01002711-ORXM01002711.1-marine-metagenome-genome-assembly--contig:-NODE-2711-length-19706-cov-5.450660_pt1 | contig 19706 bp, 16 predicted proteins | sample MGYA00237867_ERZ511480 | MGnify/ENA primary metagenome ERZ511480 (study PRJEB26309, sample SAMN06266103) | marine metagenome | isolation source: Algal blade | place: United Kingdom:Sidmouth, United...
CTCCAGCGGTCAGATTGGTTCTTCGGTTATACGAGCGGAACTCGGGATCGCCTCGTCGCCGCTGGTTATCCGTCGGACCGCATCACGGTGTTCGAGAACACGCTCGACACGACCGCTCTCGCCGCCGACCTCCATGCCGTGACCGCCGCCGACGTTCAGGCGTTCCGGCACGAACTCGGGGTTCACGGCCAACATCTCGTATTGACGATCGGATCCCTCTATCCAGACAAGCGACCGGATCTCATCCTGCCGATCTCCGCAAAAGTCTCAGCCATGCGCGACGACGTCGATTTCCTTGTCGTCGGCAGCGGTCCCAGTGCCGACGAAACAGCTTCAGCCGCATCGGAAGACGCCCACGTTCACGTCGTCGGCCCCCTCTTCGGGCGCCAGAAAGCAATCGCTCTCGCAGCGGCTGACCTCTTACTCGTCCCTGGAGTCGCCGGCCTCATCGTGCTCGATTCCTTCGTCGCTGGTGTGCCAATCGTGACGGCCACCAATGACCACCATCCACCCGAGGTGGACTATCTCGAGCCAAGCATCAACTGCTCCTTCGTCAGCGCCAGCGAAGCCTCGCTGTTCGCTGACGAGATCTTACGCCTACTCGCCGACCCCACCGAACGACAGCATCTCGCAGCCAACGCCATCCGGTCCGGGCAACCCCTGACGGTCGACAACATGGTCAGGCGTTTCGCTGACGGAGTCGAGGCTGCGCTCGCTGCGGGCTGATCGGCACACAGCACGCTCGATCGAGCGTGCTGACGAGCAGGAAAGCTGTCGAGGGTGCATACTTCTAAGCCTCCTCGCCACGGGCGAGCCGGAGAGACGACAAGTGCAGGTTGGGTAGCATGAGCGCAGTCCGAGAGCAGGCCGAGAAGTTTGCGATGAGCTATGCCTTTCCGGTTGCCAATCGCTTGTGCGATGTCGCCTGGGGCCTCGCTCCCGGTGGTAGGTGGTCTTGCCCGGCGTGCGGCGAGTCCGGGGCGTTTGCCCCCCATCTCTCGATCGGCGGCGTCCGACGCCACTCCCGCTGCCCTCACTGTCGCGCCAGCGAGCGACACCGGCTCGCCTACCACGCCTTCCACGAGCGGATTGCGCCCTCCTATGTCGGCACGTCGCCTCTCATCATCCACTTTGCTCCCGAGCCGACCGCTGCGGAGTGGTTGACCAGCCTCGACGGCGCCTACGAAACCGCCGACCTGTTCGTGGAGGGCGTCGACCATCAGGTCGACATCGCAGACCTCCCGTTCGAGAACGACAGCTACGACATCGTCTGGGCATCCCACGTACTCGCCGTCATCCAAGACGACCACAAGGCGCTCGACGAGATCGGACGAATTCTTCGACCCGGTGGGGTTGCGATACTTCCCATACCGATTCTCGGAGCGGAGACCATCGACTACCCCGAAGCGGTCGCCGGTGAATGCGACAACTGGCACGGGCCTGGTTGGGACTACGAAGAACGGTTCCGAGCTCATTTCGATCGTTTCGAGTGGTTCCACTCATCTGACGCTCCTCCGACTTCACAGACGTTCCTCTACGAGGATCGGTCGCAGTGGCCCTCTCGGGCGTATCCGTATCGCACGTCGACAGCGGGCCACGTCCATCCCGACGGCATCCCCATCTGCTGGGTTGATTGACCGATCGTCCCGAGGCCCCGAGCGGCCTTGATCGGGCTAGCGTCATTCGATTCGCCCTCAGGGAAGGTCAGCATGCAGGAGAGCAATGAAGCGAGGGGTGGTGAGCGACTCAGATCGATCTCTGTCGGCTTGGGCCTCCTGGCGCTCGTTCTCGTCTCTGCCGCTGGCGGCGCAGCGATTGCCTTGAGCTTCGACGACGAGGACTCCGCTGATGGTCCAACGACCACCGTCGTCACAGAGCAGGCGTCATCCACGACCACCTCGAGTTCGACGGTGCCAGAGACGACGATCGTGGACGGACCGACAACGTTCGAGATCGACACTGAAGACCGATGGTACGACGCCGTTGCTACTGCAGAACCTGGCGATGTACTTCTACTAACGGTAACCATCAACTCTCGGCTCGAGTATCGCGGCGGCGATCACAACGGGAGAGCCATCGGTGCTTCGGGCACCGAGGCCGACCCCATCACCATCACTGCACTTCCCGACGTGTGGATCGACCCTGGGAACGTTTCGAACAACACGGCGGCCCTGGACATCCGCGCCGTCGACTTCGTCATCGTGGACAGTGTCAACGTGCGGGGTTCCCAATTCGGCATCCGCCTGATCGAAGTCGAAGGAAGCGAGCGCACTCCCTCCGGCGTGATCAACTCTACGGTGACGTCGATCGGCCACAGCGCTATCGCCGTACAGGCCGACGCGAACACATTGGCCCCAAGCAGCCACATACTCATCGACGACAACAACATCTCCGAGACCGGGTTGATCAATCCCCGATTCGGCGAAGGGGTCTACATCGGCATTGGTTCGGTCGAGCGGATCTACATGGACGAATCCCACGACGTCACCGTCAGCGGCAATCGAATTTTCTCCGTTGGAGCCGAAGCCGTCGACGTCAAACCGGGAACACGAGACATCGTGATCGAGGACAACATGCTCTTCGACCTCGCTCCGATCGATGGTGGAGCAATCTCCGCTCACTACGCCAGCGACCCGAATCCGGAACCCGAAGAACTCGACCGGGTCATCATTCGAAGGAATCGGATCTGGAACCAAAATCTCGATGGCGTGCCGGGCGCCAATGACTGGGCGATCTGGGTTGGTCATGGCGGCGTGACGATCGAAGACAATCTCATCTGGGGTTTGCGCGACAGCCCAGATACTCGTGCGGTACGTGTCAGAGCACTTGCTGACTTCGGACCGCACCCGATCGTGATCCGCAACAACATCTTCTGGACCAGTGTGGGAGTCGTCGCTGAAGGCGAACCTTCCGGAGCACCGAATCTGCTGTCTGACGCCAATATCGGCCCCACCGAGTCCACGGGCACGGTCGCGGTGGAGCCATCGTTTTTCGCCGGATCTGTTCCCGCCGTGGGATCGGGCGGCGACGCCGACGGAGGCACAGGTCCAGGTTCAGCCTTCGACATCGCTGCCAACGAAGGCTGAGCGATCTTGCCAGGTTTCCGCCTTCTGACCCGCGTGCATTCCTCCAAGCGAAACCTGGTCTCGCTTGCGGGTGAACTGACGCCTCTGCTCTCAGGAGCAGTTCTGTTCTTCTTGCTCATCGGCATTCTCCCGACAGCTGAGTACGGCGTCTTCGTCGCTGTGACAGCGAGTGCGATGATCATCAGCCCGATCGCTCGCGCCGGAGCCGGTGTAGTCTTGTTGCGCGATATCGGGGCATCCAGACCAGATGAACCAGCATGGAACGATGCACTCAGCACTACCATCGTGACAACGAGCCTCGCCGTCGCAGTGTGGGCAATCATCGGCACCGCCATCGTTCCGGGCATACCGGCTGCCGCTTCAGTTGCCCTGTTCTGGCAGCAACTCGTGCCACTCGCCTTGTCCGACCTGGTCACTACCCATCTCGTGGTCAAGAACGACCTGGTCACGTCGCTGAGAGCTAGGCTGACCTTCGCTGTCTGGCGCATCATTGGTTTGCTGGTGTTCTGGGCACTCGACTCCTCCAGCCTCAACGTCCTAGGATTCGTCCTCCTGACCACGGGATTGATCGGCGCCGGAATCAACGTGGGACAACTCAGCTCGAAGTTCAACGTCAAGAGCCGCTTCTTCTGGCCTGGGTTTCCCACGATCGTTCGTGGTATTCCCGATTCGGTCAGCGCCGCAACCGGTAGCATTCTCGACAGCGTCGACAAGCCGTTGCTCTTGAGAGCTGGCTTTGACACCGACACCGCCCGCTACGGCGTCGCCATGCGACTGGTCAGTCTCGCCGGTGTCCCGACCCTCGCCCTGCTTCGACCCTTTGATCAAGAAACGTTCCGTGCCGGGGCCGAAAGCGTCACGGCGACGACCAAAGTCATGGTGCGCGCCGCCACCCGAACCTTCCCCGTCTCACTCGTTGCTGCGGGTACGTTGTGGCTCCTCGCTGGCCTGCTCCCGCAACTGCTACCGACCGACTACGCCGAGTCGACAGACATCCTTCGCTGGGGCGTCTGGATGATACCGATGCGTGCGCTCTCGTTCCCGTTCGGCAACGTTCTCACTGCCGCCGGCCACCGAGCGACTCGTTTGGTGATCACTGCGATTGCCGCCGGAGGCAATGTCATCGCCAACCTCATCCTGATCCCTCGCTACAGCTGGCGCGCCGCTGTCGGCACCACGTTGGCGGCAGAGTTGCTCATGGTTGTCGCGACGATGGGCTCCTGTTGGATCCTCGTGCGTCGAGAACAACGGTGACCTCGAAGCCATGCCTTCACGACGCAGTGCCACAGCGAGCGGGCGAAGTCACACTATCTTTGACGTCTGTGGGGCTCCCCGCATCGACCGAGGTACCGCACGTGGCTCTTCCCACAAAGTTGTCCGCTCTGCCATTGGCCGGCCTCATCGAGTCCGTGTTTCACCGTGCTCGCCGATCGGTGACCGTTCGCCGCTATCGGTTCCTCGATCGGAGCCAGCAATCACTCTCGATGGCTGCGAGCGCCGCTCTCGACGAAGCCCCCCAGGCCGTCGGTCTGGACATCTTCGACACGATCGTCGTCCGGCGGCTGGCCGGTGACGCTGCCTGCGAGCGCGTCGTCGCCAACCTGCTTGCCGAGGGTGACGGCTGGCCCCACCAAGCCCAGGACTTCGCCGACGAGATCGATGACGTCCGGCGCACGAGCGGATCGCTCGCACTCGTCGACTGGCTCGACATCCTCGACGAGCGGCATGGTCTCGACGCCGGGCGGGCCTACCAGACCTTCCTGGAAGTCGAGCGTGAACTCAACCTCGCCATTCCGGGGGCACAGGAAGCACTCGACGCCTTGCGAGCCGAGGCACCGATCACGTTTGTCTCTGACATGCACTTTTCTGCTCAGACACTCCGAAGCTTGCTTGAGCCGCTGGAACTGGTCGCTGTCAGCGACACCATCATCGCGTCATGCGATACGGGCGTTTCGAAAGCTGATGGCGGGCTTTTCGCTCTCGACCAACTGCGCGAGCTCGGCCTCGATGATGCACCATTCATCGGCAACAACTTGTGGTCCGACGCCACGCAGGCGCGGATTGCATCGCTCCGCCCTCGTCCGGCGACCGTTGGAAATCTGACCCGGCTCGAACTCACGATGGCGGCACATCCCGACAGTCTCGGGCCAGCAATCGCTGGGGCTGCGCGTATCCAACGGCTCGAGGCAAATCAAGAAGCTGCATCAAGCGCAGAGGTGTCGGCAGTCGGTGGACAGGTCATGGGCCAGGCAATTCTCGCTTTTCTTCTCTGGGTCCGGCGAAAGTGTCTGGACCGCGGCATCACGAATCTCGTGTTCCTCGCTCGCGATGGTGAATTGCCTCTCCAGCTCGCCCGGGCCATGCCGGAAGACCACTGGGACGGTGTCGAACTCCGCTACCTCCATTGTGGTCGCCGATCGTGGTCCCTCCCTGCCGCACCGATCGTCGGTGTCCACAAGTGGATCGAGGTCGGAACCGCCGATGACGCAGCATTCCTGCTCCAACTGTCGAACGCTGCGCCATTCGCCGACCTGCTCGATCGTTGCGGCCTGACCATCGATCAGGTCGACCCGACCCATCCACTCGCCAGCACTGATCCAACGAGCCCGCTGACGACCACGCAGGCGCTCGAGTGGCGAGATCTCCTTCGGAGTGGCGATCTGGACGCACCCATCCTGGCAGCAGCCGAAGAGCCACGTCGTCGCATCGTCGACCACCTCAAGCAATCAGGCTTCCCGAAGGCAAAAACAGCATTGATCGATGTTGGGTGGCGCGGCCAACAAGCGTGGCTCATCTCCGCGCTGATCGGGGAAGCAACGGGCCAGGAGCCGCTTCACCTCCACTTCGGCGGGGATCGGGTCGCGCCTCACCTCGAAGACCAAGTGGACATCGAACGGTTTGCCTTCGACGATTCGCGAGAGCCCCACCCGATCTCGTCACCCGTGGCCTGCCTCGAGATGTTTTTGGCCTCCGGCAAACCTCGGCTGAAGGGCTACGAGCGCGACGCTGATGGCATCGTGCACGAGGTGTTCGAGCGCCATTCGACGTCGGTAGACAACCCCACTCGTCGAATGGCGGCCGCCGGCGCTGTCGAAGTTGCCGCCCTGTTCCCCACGAGGGCCGAGATCGACAGCTGGAAGCTCGAAGAATCGTCTCTGATCCCAGAGACCCGCAACTTGCTCGCCGAGTTCTGGAACACACCGACGACCCGAGAAGCTGAGCTGCTGTCAGGCCTCCGTTTCGAAGCCGATGACGGCGGGGCCCTGGTCGGGCCGGTCGTCAACCCATACGCCATGTCGGAGATTCTTGGCCGCTCCATGCACCCGAGAATGTGGAGGGAGGCGTCGCTCCGGACCACGCCGTTCGTCTTCCGTCGCTTGATGAAGCTGTACTTCGCGGCACGGTCAGCCGGTTCACGATGAAGGGCTACCGGACGATTTCGCTCCAGTTGACGAGCTCGTCACCGAAGACGTCGTGCCCGTCAACGAGCAGTCGCTCGGTCTCGACCGCATAGTTCAGATGACCAGGGTGCGCCATGAGTTCGATGCTGCCCGAGATCGGCAAGCGGTTCTGGTCAGCCAGTGTGAGGTACGTCGTGACGTCGCACATGAAATCGGTCGTGCCCAGACCGAGCCTGCCGAGTGCCAAGCGATGCGCAGACTTCACAGCGGTGACGGCTCGAGACGGCTTGTCAACCCACAAGTTGTGCATACCCCGAACCTTGCCGAGCTTTGCGGAACGCATGACCTTCGCCAACGAACCAATCAGCATCGGGTTCACGTGATCGAAGTGATGGGAGTCGATGTGTGTGAGCTCCACACCCAGCTCGGCTGCTCGCTGGATCTGGGCATTCCATTCGTCGGCAACCGCCCGAGCCAACGACGGCAGTACGGGGATTTTTCTGCGAAGATCGAGGCTCGGATCCGACTCACGGACCCGAGCGAACGACGCGGACAGAGGACCGAATTCCGAGGTATCCAGGTGAAGACCGACCCCCAACGCAGGCCGTGCCGCCGCTCCCTCGAGCGCATGCTGAACCGCAGGTCCGCCGACCAGCAGCGTCGTGCTGCTGACGACGCCACGATCGTGGGCGTCGAAGATCGCATCGTTGACCACCTCGGAGACGCCGAAGTCGTCAGCATTCACCACAACATGCCGATTGGACCGTGTCATGTTGAGAGAATACGCCACGCAGCCGCCATCGCTGCCCTCGACAACCCGTCGCCCATGAGACCTCGTGTTCGTTTCACCCTCGCCGCGCTGAAAAAGCCGACGGCACCGCTTGATGGGGCGCAGGTCCGATCATGACCACCCCGGACCCCGCCAGCGATGTTCTCGTCTTGGGTCAACAAGGTCTTGTCGGTGCGTCGTCCCGCAGCCTGGCAAATGCGAACCACTTCGAGGCCGAGGACGTGTTCGTCGATTGCACCCAGGCAGATCGGGCCTTTTTCACAGCCGAAGACCACGATCTGGCCCTCCGGGTCCGGCGCCAAGTCGGGGCAGCCGTTCGATCAAAGCGGCCGAGCGCATCGGTCCCACCGATTCTCGGTTCGAGGCTTCACCTCGAACGCGACTACCGGATAGCGATCGCTCTGGTGAGAACTGCGTGGGACGTGACCCTCTTGGAAACCGTCACTGACCTTCGGCAACGCGCCGACGTCGTTGTGGTCTGGATCTTCGAGATGTGGCCATCGAGCGTCACTCACAAGCTGGCACTCGCCCCGTTCCACCTTGCCGACCTCGTCCTCGTCGGCCCCTCCGCAGAGGCAGCAACCGAGCTCGACGACCTCGTCGCCCCTGCGGTGCACTTCATGCCCGCTGGCATCGACGTCGCGACCTTCGGCGAGTTCGATCTCGATGCTGATCGCCCCATCGATCTGATGAACATCGGTCGACGCGAAGCGTCGTTCCACGAGCTGTTCCTCGACCGGGCGCGGGCAAAACACAACCGCTATTTGTTCGACACCACCACAGCCGGGCTGCTCCGTGACCCTCGGGAGCATCGATGGCTCCTCGCCCAGCACTATCAGACCACGAAGATCGCCATGACCTCCGCCGCCAAGTTTGACGATGGAGGCTCTGGGGACAGTTCGATCAGAGCAGTCCCGAATCGCCTGTTCGAAGCACTAGCAGCCGGGACGGTGATGGTCGGTGCTCCGCCGCCGAGTGAACTCAATCAGGCAGCGCAAGTAGGCGAACTCGTGGTTCGAGAACTCCCTTCAAACATCAGCGCCGCCGTCGACTTCGTCGAGCGCCTCGCTTCGTCTGACCTCGATGAAGAGCGTCGTCACCACGCAGAGCTCGCTCGACGCCATCACGATTGGAGCGAACGGTGGCTGCGCGTGTTCGACCTCGCTGGCCAAGAAGCACCGGAGGGCTTGCAGCTACGCCGGGACCGCTTCTCCTGAACCCGGCCGTCCAGGGCTTGCGACCAGATCGTGCCGAGAAGTAGCTCCGCATGAGGTAGCGGAAGGCCGCCGGAATCAAGCGCAGCGAACCTTTTCGCCACTGTCGTGATCGTCATGCCGGACCAGTGATCCTCGGGGAGGGCTCATCCAATCTCCTCACCGTCGCGCACGCCAGCAGACGCAGGTCGGTGGTGCCATCCTTTCGGGCAGGATCTCGGAGCCACAGGACGAACGCCACTGCGATGGGGCCGGCCATCTCAGCCCAATGACCTCCGCCGGATCCGCCATGCCTGTCAACGCCACGTTGGCCGCCGACGAGGTCATTGCACATTCTCCGAGTGCGTCAAGCGATTAAGAAGGATGATGGGCCACGTCGCCAGATGGTTGCGGTCCAAGCTACTGACCCAGACCGTTCGTCCGTTCCTGCGCCAGCATTCAAGTAAGTAGCATCGGTCCCGATGGTATGACACGGCATATTGGCGCCGTACCCGACGAGGATTCGATGTTCAACAACGTTTTTGCAGGTAAGAAGGTGCTCGTCACCGGGCACACGGGTTTCAAGGGGACGTGGATGACCCTGTGGCTCCAGCAGATGGGTGCCGAGGTGGTTGGCATTGCCGACCGCATCCCGACACAACCAAGCCACTACGAGGCGGCTGGACTCGACGACATCGTCAAGACCCACTGGCTCGACATCTGCGACACCGACGCTGTCCCGGCCGCCATCGCCGAGGAAGCCCCGGACTTCTTGTTCCACATGGCCGCCCAGGCCCTGGTCAAGGCCTCCTACGACGACCCCGTCGGCACCTACAGCACCAACGCCATCGGCACCGCCAATGTGCTCGAGGGACTACGCAAGCTGACCAACCAATGCACGGCGATCCTGATCACGTCGGACAAGTGCTACGAAAACGTCGAGACCTACTACGGCTACCGCGAAGACGACCGCCTCGGTGGTGCTGATCCCTACTCGGCGTCGAAGGCCGCCGCCGAGATCATCATCTCGAGCCACACCCGCTCGTTCTTTGGTGGCGACGACAGCGAGCGCAAAGTCCGCATCGCGGTTACCCGCGCTGGCAACGTCGTCGGTGGCGGCGACTGGGCTGCTGACCGTTTGGTGCCCGACGTGGCTCGTGCGTGGTCCAACAACGAAAACGTCACGATTCGTCGCCCGCAAGCCACTCGGCCTTGGCAACATGTGCTCGAACCGATCTCGGGATACCTGCAGCTCGCCGCTGAGCTCAGCGTCCGCCCCGAACTCCACGGTGAGGCATTCAACTTTGGCCCGCCGGCCGAAGCGGTCAACCCAGTGCGCGATGTTGTCATCGCTCTCAAGGAGCACCTGCCCGGTCTCGATCTGACCATCGACGAATCACAGGCCCACTTCCACGAAGCGGGCCTACTCAAGCTGACCTGCGACAAGGCACTCAGCTACCTCGGCTGGACTCCCGTACTGGATTTCGACGAGACAATGAGGTCGAGCGGCGAGTGGTTCGCCAGCTACTACACCGACGGCGCTGACACGATCGCCGCCGTCACCGCAGCACAACTCGCTGACTACACCAGACTCGCTGCCGAGCGAGGACTCCCCTGGGCCGCATCGTGAACGAGCAGGTCGAACCTGCGAAGTTCACTCCACTTCAGCGCATCGACACCGATGGCGGCGAAGTCCTGAAAGCACTTCGTTCCGACGAGGAGGGTTTCGCGGGGGTTGCCGAGGCCTACTTTTCACGGGTCGACCCCGGATCGATCCGGGCATGGAAGCTGCACACCGAGATGACCGTGAATGTCGTGGTCCCGTCTGGGCACGCCCACTTCGTGATCGCAACCGATGCGGGCTTCGAAACTCATGACCTCGGCCCTGGCCATGAATACGGACGCTTGACGATCCAGCCTGGCAACTGGTTCGGCTTCAAGGGCGGCGACGAGGGCGCACTGATCCTCAATCTCGCCAACATCCTGCATCGACCAGATGAGGGCCAGAATCGACCGCTCGACGCATTCGACTACCGCTGGTGACAAACGAATCTGAAGGAGTTCTCTGATGGGAACCTGGCAACGGCTCCAACGACGAGAAGCTGAGCAAGGCAAAGAGCCGATCGCCATTGTCGGTGCCGGCTACGTGGGCACCGGTGTCGTGCACTCGATTGCTCAGTCACCGGGGATGCGACCAGCGTTGGTGGTCAACCGCAACGCTGATCGCGCCGTTGCCGCATTCACCAAGATGGGCATTGCCTCAGAGGACATCGTTGTTTCCGACGATCGACTGCGCATCGAGCAGGCCATCGCCGCAGGAGAACCAGCGGTCACAAGTGACGCAGCGATGCTCACCGCTCTTCCAATCAAGGTCGTGGTCGAGGCCACCGGCGCACTGAACTACGGGACCAAGACCACGCTCGCCGTGCTCGACTCTGGCCGACATGTGGTGAGTTTCAACGCCGAGTGTGATGCTTTGCTCGGCTGGCTCTTCCACCAGCGGGCCCGAGCGGCAGGCGTCGTCTACACGATCGCCGACGGCGACCAACCAGGTGTGCTCTTTCGTCTCAAGCAAGAGGTCGAAGCCATGGGCTTCGAACCAACGACGTACCTCAACTGCAAACGCCACCTCGACGTGCACCAGAACCCCGAGACCGGAGCGGGCTACGCAGCCCGCGACACCACCTCAGCGCACATGACCACCTCCTTCGGCGACGGCACCAAGATGCAGGTGGAACAAGCCGTCGTCGCCAACGCAACCGGCACGATCCCGGACAAGCGAGGCATGCACGGCATCGAGTCAACGGTTGCGACTGCTTCGGTCGACATCCCCGCTGTGTTGCCCGAGCCCGGCCGAGTCGACTTCACCCTGATGGGCGACTTCGGCTCGGGTGTCGGCATCGTGGCCCGTCATCCCAACCACGACCTTCACCAGCAGGCCATGGGCTTCTACAAGATGGGCCCAGGCCCCGACTACTTCTTCTTCCGCCCCTACCACCTGGTCCACCTCGAGATTCCCCTGACGATCGCCGAGCTCATTCTCGACAACGAGCCACTGATCACCATCGACCAACCCCACGTTGCCGAGGTCGCCGCCATAGCCAAGAAGGACCTCGCCGCCGGCGAGAAGCTCGACTGCATCGGCGGCTTCAGCGCCTACGGCCACATCGACACTGTCGACGGAGCTGCCGGGCTGCTACCCGTCGGGCTGATCGAGTACGCCACGATGACGGCTCCGGCGCCGCAGGACGACGCCATACCTCTGAGCAGCGTCGAACTCGACCGCAGCAAGCTCGTTGTCAACGAGTGGCTCCACATGCACGGCCTCGGATGAGGTTCACACAAACACCGATCGCTGGCGCCGTCGTGATCGGCATCGACCCCGTCACCGACGATCGCGGCTTCTTCGCTCGGGCTTGGGACAACGACGAGATGTCGGCCAACGGCATCGATCCGCACATCGCCCAGATGAACATGAGCCAAACCTTCGCTGCCGGTACCTTCCGCGGCTTCCATTGGAATCCGGAGCCCCATGCCGAGGCAAAAACGGTTCGGTGTGTTGCCGGCTCGGTCTACGACGTGATTGTCGACATGCGACCCGGCTCCCCGACCCACCTCCAGTGGTTCGGCACCGAGCTCTCTGCCGCCAACGCCAGGATGCTCCACATTCCCTGCGAGGTCGCCAATGGCTTCTTGATCACGTCGGAGGACACGACGCTGTTGTACACCACAACAACGCCCTACCTCCCCGGAGTCGAGCGAGGCTTGCGTCACGACGATCCGTCGTTGACGATCGACTGGCCGCTGCCGATCACCGCGCTGTCAGACAAAGACGCGAGCTGGCCTGACTACCACGCCAGCTGACAACCTCTCGAGAGTGTTGCCAGACGATGACAATGCGGCGCAACGGTGGGTGATTTCACCTCAAGTCCCCGCCGTTTGGACCACCTCCGATTAGCTTGCCACGACGGGGTTGGACAGATGGTCCGATCGGCTGACTTGGCGGTGGGCAGACGTGGATCGAATGAAGAAACGTGCGGTGGAACGACGTATTGCCACTCGCAGTGCAGACGCTGTTGCGCTGACGATGCCTTGGCTGCTCATTCTGTACGTCAGCAACATCACCGCCATCGACGTCCGCCCCGATCGCCACTCGATTGCCCTCGTCGTCATCACCGTGGTCGCCACCCTCGTCGACTACCAGCGCAACGATCTCTACCAAAGCCTCCCGGCACTCCCCCTCACCGACGAGATCTCGCGACTCCTCATCTCAGCCGTCGTCGGTGCCGGCGCTTTGATGGCGTCGGTGGCGTTCCTCGACGTGCGACTGGGGGCCTGGGAAGTCGTCCTCGGTGCCACCTTTGCTGCTGCTGCGTCCATCCTGACACGTGGTCTCATTCGAGCCATCGCCGCTCGCGTCGAGAGCAAGCATCCGCCGCAGAAGGTCGTTATCGTCGGCACCGGCAAGGAAGCTGGTGAGCTCGCCGAGGTCATTGTCGACCATCCCGAGTCCCGCTTCGAACTCGTCGGCATCATCGGGCACCTCCCCGTGGCCGACAAGCACGGTCTCTCCCACCTCTGGCTCGGGCCGACACAGCGCCTCGTCGAACTGATGCACGTCCACGAAACGCAAGCAGCCATTGTCACCCCGACCGGGTTCCGGGCCGATCAGTTCCGTTCGATCACGAAGCAACTGTTCGATGCCGGCTTCGACGTTCACCTCTCCACTGGCATCAGCCGCCTGTGGGCCGGCCGATTCGACGTCCGCTCCCTCGCTCATGAACCCATCGTCGTGATGACCACGAACGACACAAAACCATCGCAGCGGTTCCTCAAGCGTTCGCTCGACATCATCGGTGCCAGCATCGGTCTCGTGGTGCTCTCGCCCCTCCTCCTTCTGACTGCTCTGGCCATCAAGCTCGAGGATCGCGGTCCGGTCCTGTTCCGACAGAGCCGGGCAGGTCACGACGCGAAATTCTTCGACATGTTGAAGTTCCGATCAATGGTCACCAATGCCGAAGAACTCAAGGCAGATCTGGCCAAGGACAACGAACGCACCGGTCCCCTGTTCAAGATGGATCACGACCCCCGGATCACCAAGGTTGGGCGTTTCATCCGCGAGACCTCGATTGATGAGCTTCCTCAACTGATCAACGTGCTCCGAGGCGAAATGAGCCTGGTAGGCCCGAGGCCCGCTCTTGTCGAAGAAGAGGCTGCATTCGACACCGAACACCGAGGACGATTCGACGTCCGGCCAGGCATCACCGGGCTCTGGCAGGTCGAAGCTCGTAAGAACGCGAGCTTCAGCGCTTACCGCCGATTGGATCTGCACTACGTCGAGAACTGGACCTTCGGCCTGGATCTGAGAATCCTGCTGGCCACGGTCGAACAGGTCGTGGTGAGCGTGCTCATGCTGCCCTTGTCGAAGGTCCTCCCCACTCTTTCCAGCGTCGAAGAAGTCCCGCCCCCGTCGACCACCGTCATCGACCTGCGGGAGCGGACCACTCGCAAGCTTGCTGCCGAGCATCTTGCTGCTGAAAAAGCGGCCGACGCAGCAGGAACCGACCCCATCAAGCTCGACGGAACACCCTTGAACTGAGGCGTCGCGCTCGGTGGTTCCGAGCGGCATCGGGCTCACGTTGGGTGATGGTCAGTGGGCAAATCTCCCGCAGGCCTTTGTCCAGCTTCATTCCCTTGCCATACTCTTCCCCGGTAGGCGTGAGTGCGATTGGATGTATGACCTTCACTGAGCAGAGGACTGGCGGACAGACCACAGCGGCGCCTTCACCGACGGGCTGGTACGCGTCCGGCGGCAAGCGAATTTTCGACGTAGTGACGGTTCTGCCGATGATCGTGCTGGCAGCCCCTGTACTGGCTTTGGCGGCGCTTGCACTGCGCATCAAACTCGGCCCGGGCATCCTCCTGCGCCAGACGCGCGTGGGTCGTGACGCTGACGAGTTCGACATGCTCAAGTTCCGAACCATGGAACACAGCCGGCGCCTTGACCGCCCAGACGGCTTCGAAGGCCAAGATCGCCGCAACACCCACAAGAGCTCCAGCGATCCACGGCACACCCGCCTCGGGCGGATGCTGCGCAAGTTCTCGATCGATGAGCTTCCGCAACTTCTGAACGTGCTCAAAGGCGACATGTCGCTGGTCGGCCCACGCCCTCAACTCGCCGAGCGCTCATCACCGAGCTTCCGGGCACATCCGCGCCATCTGGTTCGCCCCGGGCTCACCGGACCGTTCCAGGTCTCGCCGCTTCGTTCCAAGGGAGACCTCGACGCGGGCCTCGACATCGATGCTGGCTATGTCGATGCGCTGAACATGCGACGCGATCTGTCGTTCCTGGTTGGAACGTTCGTAGCCCTCATCAAGGGCACGGGAAACTGACGCAGCTGCAGGCTAGACAGAGCCGAGGCAGTGCTACCAGATCTTCCATTCGGCTTTGTTGTTGTCCCACATCTCGTTGAGCGCGGAATACTCACGGTAGGTGTCCATCCCCATCCAGAAGCCGAGGTGCTCCCAGAGGCCGAGCGCGTTCTCACGAGCGAGGTCCTGCATGGGCCCCTGCTCGAAGAAGTGACTCGGGTCATCGAGAAGACGACCGAGGAATTCCTGCCGGAAAGCGAAGAAACCACCCGAGACCCAACCGTCCGACGGAAGTTTCTCGGCGAAGTCGACGACCTTGTCGCCATCGGTAGCAAGCTCGCCGTAACGGCTCGTTGGATGCACACCGGTGACCATTGCCATCATCGAAGCATCAGCGGCAAGCGCCGTCAGCTGACCAGAGAGATCCACCGCACCCACGCCATCGCCGTAGCTCACCATGAAGTACGGAGCGTCGAGCAAGTGGGCGACCTTTGCCAACCGACCGCCGGTGCCGGTGTGCATACCGGTGTCGACCAAACTCACTTCCCAGTCGTCGAGATCGGATTTCTCGTGGAATTGTGGACCGTCACCATTGGCGACGTTGATCGTGAAGTCGGAATCGTTCTCCTGATAGCGAAGGAAGTATTCCTTGATGTCCCAGGCCTTGTAGCCAAGGCACAGGACGAACTTGCGGTAGCCGTGGGCGCCGTAGGTCTTCATGATGTGCCACAGGACAGGCTTGCCACCAATGTCGATCAGCGGCTTCGGCAGCTTCTCCGATGCCTCGCGAATACGCGTGCCTTGTCCGCCACAGAGGATGACAACGGGGATGTCTGCTGGGTTGGGGGGGCTCATGGCTTCACTCATTTGTCGGTCGATCTGCTACTGGGTGCACTACTGGCTTGCGAGGTGCGGGCGGCAGCCCGCTTGGACTTGGCCGGTGGCGGGGTCTCGGCAGGGGCTACGGTCTCGGCCAAGGTCTTGACGTCCTCGGGCGGAGTCGACTCGAGCCGCTCTGATCCGTTCGGTCGACTTGGCGTTGACCTGCGAGGAATCGCCGAGGGATCGTCTGAACCACGAGCGGCGGTGACGAGGCCACCGTCGAGGGCACGACTGTCTGCTCCGAGGTTGGACGAGACAGGCTGACGACCGGCTGCACCAGTCGACGGCCCGGTCAGTACCGGCAGGACCCGACCAGCAACGCTGGTGAGCTGACGAGTGACAACGGTGAGGTCATCGACCCGAGCGGCCGAGAGCGGCACGGCGAGGACAACGGCATCGACGACGTTGGTCAACTCGACCGACGACGCTGCATCGAGCAGCGGTCCGCCATCGAAGATGATGACGTTGGCGGCTTCTCGCGTTCGCTCGACGAGCATCGGCACGCTCTCACGACGTAGCGCCGCTCCGTTGCCACCGAGTCCGAGAACTCGAACATCAGGCTCGCTGGTGCGGCTGAAGATCTTGTCGACACCCACGGGGCTGTGGCCGATGAGCGCAGCCAGGCCGCCGTGGTCGCTGGAGGTGAAGACTTCGCTGATCCACGGATCACGACGGTCTGCGTCGACGACGAGCACCGAGTACTCAGCAGCGGCGAAACGGGCAGCGAGTGCAACCGCGGTCGTCGTGGTGCCGGAGCCCCGCTGGGAACCAACCACCGCAATCGTGAGCGGGCGATCGATCTCGGCGAGGGCCTCTGCTTGCACTGCGATCTGGTCAACACTCGAGATCAGATCCTGAGGCAACCGATTGAACGCCACAAGCGGATCACGTTTGAGTGCTCCAGAGCGCTTGATCTTGGCCACGACCGGCAAGCCGAGCACTTCAGTGGCGTGCACCTCATCAAGAAGCTTGGGCGACAAGCGAGCCCACAGGAGGGCCACCGTGACGCCGAAGAGCGACATGCCGATCAAGAAGGCGAGATTGAAGATGCCCGCTGCATCCTGGACTTGACTGTCGGGGAGCGTCGCGTTCTGCACGATCGTGGTGTTGACACCGCTCGCCTGATTCACCAGGGCGCTGCGTTGCTGTTCGAGCCGTGAGATCTCGGCCAAGAGGAACGTCTGTTCAGCGGATTCGTTGGGCGCAACGATCGACGGAAGCGGCACGCCACCACCGGTGTCTCGCGAGTCATTCAGGAACGGAGTCATTGCTTCGAGAAGTCGACCATTGACCTCTTCGAGCTGGTCACGAGCCGTGGAGAGGTCACGGTCGATACGTTCGAGGTCGGGCACCTTGTTCGCATCTTCAGCGGCAAACAAGCCTTCGATGTACACCGTGGCGATGGCCTGCGCCACCCGCTGGGCATCCAACGGATCGGCGAGCCGCACTCGAATCGAAACAGCGTCGGTGTCGACGATCTGATCGATCTCGGTGCTTCGCCGAATCGGGTCGGGACCATCGACAGCACCCAATTGCTCAGCAACTTCAGTAGCGAGCTGACGCGATCGAAGGATCTCCATCTGTGTCAGCACGTAACGGTCTGGCTCTGCGGTGAAGGTACGCGCAGTTGCCGAGGGAAGCATCTCGATGAGAGCTTCAGACTCGAAGGCGTTGGCCTCGGTGGCCGGAGTCGATCCGAGAATGAACGGCAAGGCACCGAGCTGCACGAAGATCAAGACGACCCACAGACGGCGCTTCAATGCGGCAATGACGAAGGAAAGTTCCATGAAAGACTCCTGGTGGCGGCGATCAGCCGTGGGACGTGGTGTCGGAGGGCAGTGCGCCGCGGCGCGATTGAACGGTTTCGACAACGAGACCGACAACGCGGCCGACCGCGATCGATCCACGTCGAAGGAAGTGCACACTACTCATCTTCTCGACACGCTGACCGTTGGGACGCAGCGTGGCGCTGCCCCCATCGGGGGTGCCGATACGGGCGAGGATCTGTGACATCCCTCGACCGTAGAGATAGTGCTGTTTCATCATCGGCCAAAGGCCCTTGCGATGTCGGTAGTGCATGATGGCGTCGGCAGCGAAGCCGAGCTCGATGTGGCGACGGATCAACGCCCACGAGAAGGCAATGTCCTCGCCTCTCAGCAGGGATTCGTCGAAGCCTCCAGCGGCGTGGAACTCCTCGGTCCAAATGGCCATGTTGGCTGACACGAGAAAGTCATGTCCCAAAAAACTTGGGTTCCCGCCCGGGGTTGCCGGAGGTCGCCAGTTCTCTTGACCAGCAACGGCAAGGCGCTCTTCTTCGAGAAAGCCACCAACGACTCGATGGTTGTCGAGTGCGGCAAACATGACGGCAAGCCACTTGGGATCGGCGATGTCGTCGCTGTCGCAGAACGCAAGACGTTCCGCCTTGGCCGCTGCGGCTCCGGCGTTACGCGCGTGTGAAGCGCTTCGGACCGCTGAAGAATCGATGATCGAGACGTCTACGGCGTCCGCCGAGAACGCCTGCAGAGCTCGCTCGAGGTCTGCACGGGCCCCTGGTGTGTTGAGCGAGAGAACCAGTTCCCACGACCCATCGAACGTCTGATTCGACAGCGCGACAAACTGTGCTTCGAGTTCGGGCTCGACCGAGCCAACAGGCATAACAACGGAAACGTCGATCATGCGCGTCTCCGGTCCATCACTTGTCGCAACGCCATCGGGAAGAACTCGAGGTCACGAACGAAGTAGCGATGGAACATGCGCTTGGGCTCTTGAACAAAGCGGACCATCCACTCCATACCGTGCTTCTGTGCCCACTCCGGGGCACGTTTCTTGATGCCGAGGTGGAGCTCAGCGGAAGCACCGAGACAGAGGATGAGGGGCCTGGGGCGATCGGTCGGCCACTGATCAATGGCGGCGAGAGCGATCATCGGGTCCTTGGGATGCCCGATGCAGATGACACAGAACTCAGCGTCAGCAGCGATTGCTTGGCTGACCAATTGCGCAGCCAGAGCACCGACCTGCTGCTGCGACGTGTTGATCATGGGTGCCACGACAACGGTCGCTCCGGGGTGTTCACCCTCGAGCCCCGCCTTCACCTCGTCGGTCGAGCAGAACACCACGACGCGACGGTTTTCGGCTGCGATGCGGGGCCACCAATGATGGAAGACCGTGCTTCCGGCGATTCGAGCGGTCAACGGTGTGCGCGCCCATTTCGACGTCCAGACGATCGGAGCGCCATCAGGCAGGATGTACGCCGCATCGGCGAGGCGGTGGCTCAGCGCACTGATGTTTGCCCGCTCGAGTTGGACCACGATGTCGACGTTTGGAGTGACGACCATCGGAAGCGTGTCGGCACCGATCTGGCTGTGGTCTGCGGTGGCGAGGTGGTCGGCCACGCGTCTCTCACCCGGAGCGTCCAGGAACGACAATCCGAACAGCTCGATGGTCGCGAAGGGATGAATCTCCGACGATCTCGAGATGCGGGATTCAGTTGCCTTCACGAATGGCTCCAGAAACGGGGGAATGAACGCAGGATCAGATACCCGTCGACCCGGCGTTGCGCGACGCAAAACACCATGACGGAACCTATTCCCCTTCTGTCGGCGCCGAACGCCCGACCATGAAGGAAGTTCCGCTAAATCCGACGTACACGGTCCCCGGCTCATCGAGATCTCCGGCGATCGCCTTCACATTCTGATAGTTACCTCCGGGCGCATCGCTGATCAGCTCCCACGTCACGAGCCCGTCGGAGGAACGCCACAGGCCGCGCTGGCCGTCGAAGCGGCCGTGCGCGTAGAACGCTGCGGGCCCATCAGCGGTCAGTGGTGCACCGAAATCGGCGACGGAGACGTCGGAGAGGCCATCAATTGCCCGCCAAGTCGTGCCGCCGTCCCGGCTCTCGAATGAAGCAGCCTCGCCAGCATCTTGAACCCCAGGGGTGAAGAAGAGATGGCCAGCATCGATAGGCGATGCGACGAGATGGGCG